>ENA-UPTB01000182-UPTB01000182.1-human-gut-metagenome-genome-assembly--contig:-NODE-182-length-67918-cov-26.235374_pt1 | contig 67918 bp, 61 predicted proteins | sample MGYA00250046_ERZ773369 | MGnify/ENA primary metagenome ERZ773369 (study PRJEB29103, sample SAMN06111938) | human gut metagenome | biome: human gut; feature: ankylosing spondylitis patient; material... | reverse complement strand
ATACCTCCTTCTGCAAAAGTTATTGCAACAGATTTCTCTATTTCATAACTTTTTTGTTGCGTTAAGTTTTTCAATTAGCTCCTCTTAGGGTTCTCACACCCCTATTATACGCACACGATATGTCCAATAAAAAGGATTTTTATAAATTTCTATCAAAAAACAGGAAACGCCTATAATAAGCAATCGATAGTGTAGACGACCGAGATTTATCGGTCACTTTCCCGGAGCGAGCGATCACGGAGCACTGATGAAATGTAATGGATTTGCTTGTCAAATCCATTATGCAGCCACCGAGCATCGGTGAAACCGATTTTACATGCTCGGTGGTTCCAGTGACGGGAGCCCGGGAAAATGTGACCCAGATAAATCGCAGGGTAGTCATACGTGATTGCGATTATAGGCGTTTCCTGTTTTTATCTATATATATCTATATTCTTTTTATAATACCTCTTACTGCTCTTTCGTCAGCAACAGCATAATATCATTGGAACGTGCAATGAACTTCGTCATAGCTTCCGGTGAAAGCGGTGCATTCTGCAGCACTGCCAGATCGTAAAGCTGTTCGCACATCAGCATGACATTCTCGCCATCCTTATGCTCCATGATATACTGTACCAGCGGATGATTGGCATTCAGGACAAGTGTTGCGCCATCCTCGGATCCAAAGCCGGGCATCATGCCACCGCCATACATCTTCATCATATCCTGCATACGTCTGGTTTCTTCGGAAATCGTAAGCATGGAAGCAACCTTCTTGTTTTTCAGCTTATCCAGCTTGACTGTCAGGTTTTCTCTCTTGAGAGCCTTCTTCATTGCCTTTCCGATCTCTTCTGCAGCATCATCCAGCTCCTTCTGTGCTTTCTTGGAAGTTTTAGCCTTGAAGGAATCTGTCAAGTCTGCATCGATTCTCTTGAATTTCACATTCGGATTCTTGCTTTCCAGCTGTGATACAAACGGCTGATCAATGCTGTGTGTCAAAATAACCGCATCCATCTTTGCCTGTTTGAACATATTGATGTACTGGCTCTGCTGCTGTTCATCCGTTACATAGTAGATGATCTTCTCTTTCGGTTCTTCATCCTCTGCTTTTTCAGCATCTGCATCTACCACTTCAGCTTCTACCTGATTGCCATTCTCATCCGTTGCCTGCTCTTCTTCTCCGTCGATCGGCTTTGTCTCTAAGCATTCCGGTAATGTCTCATAATTGCCGTCCAGATTCTTGAACAGGATATAATCGTTCATCTTTTCACAGAACTTGTCATCCTTCAAGCAGCCGAATTTAATGAATGGACTGATATCGTCCCAGTATTTCTCGTACTCTTCTTTATCGGTCTTGCACATACCGGAAAGCTTGTCTGCCACCTTCTTGGCAATGTACTCTGAGATCTTCTTGACAAATCCATCATTCTGCAGTGCGGAACGGGATACGTTCAGCGGCAGATCCGGGCAGTCGATCACACCCTTTAAGAGCATCAAAAATTCCGGAATGACTTCCTTGATATTGTCTGCGATAAATACCTGATTGTTATACAGCTTGATCGTTCCCTCGATGGATTCATATTCCATATTGATCTTCGGGAAGTATAAAATACCTTTCAGGTTAAACGGATAATCCATGTTCAGATGGATCCAGAACAGCGGCTCCTTATAATCCATAAATACCTTGCGGTAGAAATCAATGTACTCTTCCTTTGTGCATTCATTTGGATGTTTTGTCCAAAGCGGATGTGTATCATTCATCAGTTCCGGACGTTTCCTGATACGGAGCTTTTTGACCTTTTCTGTCTTTTCAGGCTCGCCGTCCTTTGCCGGTGTCTTTACTTCATCTTCAAATTCTTCTACAACCTCATCGCTGTCCAGCTTTTCTTCCGGTTTGATGATCTGTACTTCTGTTTCTTCTGCCTTGCTGACATAAATTTCTGTTGGCATAAAGGAACAATATTTCTTTATGACTTCTTTTGCCTTGTATTCATTACAGAATTCCAGACAGTCCTCATTCAGATACAGTGTGATCTTTGTACCGACCTGATCCCAGTCGCCATCTTCCATATCGAATTCGCTGCCACCGTCACATTCCCAGTGAACCGGCTTTGCGTCTTTCTTATAAGACAGTGTATCGATCGTTACCTTATCGGATACCATAAATGCGGAATAGAAACCAAGTCCGAAGTGACCGATGATCTGATCCTCATTTGTCTTGTCCTTATACTTTTCTATGAAATCTGTCGCGCCGGAAAAAGCGATCTGGTTGATGTATTCATCTACCTCTTCCTCTGTCATACCAAGACCGTTATCAATGATCTGGATCGTTTTTTCCTTTGGATCGAGTACAACCTTGATCTGGTCCTTATATCCTTCCGGAAGCTCGTACTCTCCCATCATTTCCAGCTTTTTCAGTTTTGTGATCGCATCACAACCGTTTGAGATAAGTTCACGATAAAAAATATCATGATCGGAATAAAGCCATTTCTTAATAATAGGAAAAATATTATCACTGTTGATAGACAGTGAACCATGTGTCTGTGCCATAACTATCACATTCCTTTCTTACTTCAGTTTTCCCTGTTATCCAGTGTAGTCCTCCCACATTTAAAAGTCAAGAAAAAATTAGCACTCATTTAAAATGAGTGCTAATAATCTGCTGTACTATTGAATTTACAGGCATTTGCGCATTTCTAAAACTTTTATAAACTGCCCAGTTTTTCATTATAAACATCAAAAAATGTCTTTGTCGTCACTGCCTCATCATGGATAAAGGAAATCTCTTTCCAAAGCTTTTCATTCAGATTCCGGATCTGTGTCTGCAAAAATTCATCATAGATCTGTGAAAAGGCTTCTTCCTTCCTCTTTTCCATGATCTTCTGCTTATTGGCATCTGTCTGCTCTCTGTCAAGCGTCGAGATACATTTCAGGATATAATATCCGTCATCCGTTTCGATCAGGGAACTGATTTCTCCGTTGCCCAGATCAAATGCTGCATCTTCGAGTGCCTTGGGCTTTTCGCCTTTTCCAAAAGAAACCGTGATCGAGCTTTCTTCGTTATAGGTCTGCGCCAGTGTATCAAAATCTTCTCCGCTCTGCAGCTTACGCAGTATATTTTCCGCACGCTGCTTTGCGAGCGCCTTACTTGCATCCGTGTAAGGCGTTCTGTTGCCGTCGCCATCCTGCGAATAGGTCTTGATCATGATCTGCTCCAGCGTCACAGTCCTTGCTTCATCATCACTGATCTCCGGATTGGTATCCTGAATGATCAGGTCATAGATCTTATTGGCAAGTGCATACTCCCGGTACATATCCTCTGTTTTTTTCTCAGTCAGCCCCAGCTTTTCCACTTCTGTATCATTCAGGGAAGAGAAATATGTCTCTGCCGCGGAGAGTACCGCCGCATTTTCTTCCTCGGAAAGCGTTACCTGCCTGCTCTCTGCTAAAAGGTTCATCGTCTTGATCTGCGCCAGGCGCGCCAGCACCACATTTTTGACCTTATCCTCCAGCGTCTCACCGTTTATGCTGCGGCTCCAGATCTGATCGCCGTATACTGCCTCATACTGATTCTGCATATTCGTCAGATATACCATGATCTCTGACCGGTCACAACTGCTGCTTCCGATCTTAAACACTTCATTTTCGGAAAAGCCCGTTGTCAGTACGATCTTTGTCTTGCCGTCTTCCTGCTTCCCACAGGCAGTCAGCAAAAACATAACCGCCATTACAAGTAAAATCCACAGTTTTCTCCATTGATTGCTTTTTTGCATATTAATTTTCATCCATCTTGCGCAGAATGCTTCTTGCCACGCTGATACCGTTTGCGGAAGCCTGCTGCAGACCACGTGTTACACCTGCGCCGTCTCCGATGGCACGAAGTCCTGCCACACTTGTTTCAAAATCTTTATTGACAACTACCTTGTTGGAGTAGAATTTTACTTCTACGCCGTACAGCAGTGTTTCATCTGCTGCAATACCCGGTGTTACCTTATCCAGTGCCAGGATCATTTCCTCGATATCCACCATGATACGATGAGGGAATACAAGAGAAAGATCGCCCGGAACCGCATCCTTTAAAGTAGGCATTACATTACGCCTGCAGAGACGTTCTTCCGTTGTTCTTCTGCCACGTCTGAAGTCACCGAAGGTCTGTACTAAAATCTTACCGCCGCACAGCATATTGGAAAGCTGCGCGATATGCTTACCGTATTCAATCGGTGTCTTAAACGGCTTTGTAAAATTCTTGGATACCAGGATCGCAAAGTTTGTATTGTTTGTCTTATATTCTTTTGACTTATAAGCATGACCGTTTACAACGGCAAGTCCGTTTTCATAGTATTCTGTTGCAACCTCGCCGGAAGGATTGGTACAGAATGTACGAACCTTATCATCAAAAGTAGGTGTATGGTAGATCAGTTTTGCCTCATACAGGTTCTCGTTTAAGAACTGCATAACCTCATCACGCACCTCAACGCGGACACCGATATCAACCGTACCCGGTGTTGTCTCAATACCGACCTCTTCACATTTATCCTTAAACCAGTCAGCGCCTTCTCTGCCGACTGCAGATACGATCTCGTCTGCCTGATAAGTCTCTCCCTTATCTGTTGTCACGCCGACAGCTCTGCCCTCTTCCACAATGATCTTTTCCACCATCGTATTGAATAACAGCTCTACACCACATTCCTCTAAATGCTTCTGCAGCTTACCGTAGATCTTGTAGCCTTCTTCCGTTCCCAGATGTCGGATCGGACATTCTACCAGTTTCAGATTGGCATTGATCGCTTTCCGGCGGATCTCACGGATTTCCTTTTCCTTGTCAAGACCATATACATTTTTATCAGCACCGAATTTCAGATAAATATCATCTGATTCATGGATCAGCTTAACTGTCTCATCATAGCCTAAAATCTCAGGCAGATTACCACCTACATCAGGAGAAAGGGAAAGCTTACCGTCTGAGAAAGCACCTGCTCCCGCAAAGCCTGTTGTAATAGAGCATGGCTTACAGCCTACACACTGCTTCGTCACACGCTTCGGACATGTTCTTTTTTCAATGCTGCGTCCTTTTTCTATCATCAAAACCTTTAAATCCGGTTTCTTTTCCATCAGTTCATAGGCACAGAAAATACCACCCGGTCCTGCACCGATAATAATTACATCATACTTTTTTGCCATATTCATCTCTCCATTCATTCTGTTTTATTACTAACCCCCAGACTTCTATTTTACTGTATTTTCCATGGAATGACAATAGATATCGCTCCATCCACACAGTAAAACAACTACTTAAGACGGATCTTAAGTAGTTGTCCTATGTAGCAGGGGAAGAGGGAATCGAACCCCCGTTAACGGTTTTGGAGACCGCCGCACTACCGCTGTACTATTCCCCTATATGTAGTTTCTTTTCGGCGGTCTGTTTCAACCGCCGAAAATGATTATACCATACTACCAATTCAAAATGCAAGCATATTTTTGCAAAACTTCACACAACTTCGTATAAACCTTTACGCAAGCGCAAGGACTCTGTCTATTGCCAGCAGATAGCCTGCAAATCCCTTACCGTAAATCTGATCATCACATGCCGGTTTTGTCACAGATACTGCCCGGAACCCCTCTCTTTTGGTAATGTCCGAAATGTGGATCTCCACCTTAGGCATCGTTGTGATCGACTGCAGTGCATCATGGATCGCATAGCTATAGTGGGTAAATGCGCCCGGATTGATCACGATGCCCTGTGTACCGTCGCTGTACGCAGCCTGGATCCTGTCTATGATCGCACCTTCATGATTGCTCTGGAATACCTCGATCTCACAATTTACTTCTTCTGCCTTTTCCCGGATCATGGCAACGAGATCTGCATAGGTTTCCGTTCCGTATACTTCCGGTTCTCTGATACCAAGAAAGTTCAGATTCGGTCCGTTAATGACTAATAGTTTCATCTGTTTTCTCCTTTATCTCTTTTATGATCTGTTCAAAGCTCTTATCATCCACATCCACGACATAAGCCGCTGCTTCTTCATAAACCGGTGCACGCTGCAAAAGCATCCGGCTGATCTTCTCCTTTGGATCCGCGCACTGCAGAAGCGGTCTTGTCGTATCGGTTTTCAGTCTTTCGTAAATCGTCTCCGGCTTTGCCCGCAGATATATCACGGTTCCAAGCTTCTTTAAAAGCTCTCTGTTTTGGCTGCGCAGCACAAGTCCGCCGCCGACCGCGATCACATGCTCCTGTTTCTGTGCAAACAGGCTTTTGATGCATGCTGTTTCCATTTCCCGGAATGCTTCCTCTCCCTGCTCACTGAAGATCGTACTGATCGTTTTTTTTTCCTTTGTTTCGATCAGCTTGTCCGTATCCACATACGGCTTTCTGACAGCATAGGATAGCTTTTTCCCGATCGTACTCTTTCCACATCCCATATAGCCGATCAAAATAATATTACTCATGGATTCCCATCTCTTCCTTCATCTTTTGTAAAATGTGGGCAGCGGTTTCTTCCGATACCTCACATTTATTCCACAGCTCATAGGCAATAATGCCCTGATATAACAGCATTTTCAGACCGTTCATCGTCTTCCCGCCATGTGCTTTTACCTTCCTCATGAACATTGTCTCATATGGTCTGTAAATAAGATCCACACCCGTATGAATCTTCTCATACAGTGCATCCTCCTGCACGATCACATCATCCACATTCGGATACAGCCCGACGCTTGTACACTGGATCGCCAGATAGCTTCCGGTAAGCTGCAAAAGCTCTTCTTTGGAGATCACCCGGATACAGCTTCTGCCAAATGCAGTCTCTGCTTCTTTTGCCACGCGCTCTGCTTTCTCCACGGTTCTGTTATACAAAAGGATCTCCTTTGCGCCCTCGCTCATGCAGAGAAATGCCACTGCTCTCGCTGCACCGCCTGCGCCAAGCAGAAGAACACTCTGCTCCTTCACTGTGATCCCCTCTGACCGCATGGCACGCAGAAGTCCCGGCATATCGGTATTATAGCCCTTAAAGCCGCCCTCCTGTCTGACCAGTGTATTGACTGCACCGATCTTTTCCGCCAGCGGATCGATATCCACCAGATAAGGAATGACAGCACTTTTATGCGGCACGGTCACATTCAGTCCCGTAAGAGACAGGGCATACGCCCCTTCCACTGCCTTCCCGACTTGTTCCGCTTCTACCCGCAGCGGTACATACACAAGGTCATCGCCGCGCGTCTGTGCCAGTGTATTATGGATCACCGGCGATAATGTATGGGCGACCGGATCCCCGATCAGCCCACAAGTCTTAGTTTTTCCGTCTATCTGCATCCGTTTTCTTCCTTTCGTACCTTCTTCTGATAAAAATACAGGATCGGTTTTTCCAGATATCGTTTTAATACGATCTGTATTTCTTCCTTTTTATCGATCGGCTTTACCAAAATGGAATAAATCCCGGCTTTCTTGGCGCCCCAGATATCCGTAAAGATCTGATCACCGATAAAGACTGTATTTTTGCGGTTGCTGCCCATTCTGACCATGGCAGCCTCATAATTTTTCGGATTTGGTTTCCCTGCTTTATAAATATAGCTGACGTGCACCTGATCGTTAAAGCTCTTGACACGCGGCTCCTTGTTGTTGGAAAGGAGCATAATGGAAAAGCCGAGCCCTTTCAGCCTTTCGATCAGTGCCATACTTCTCTCATCTGCCGGTGCGCCGTGGCATACAAGCGTATTGTCAATATCATATATGATCGCTTCATAGCCCTGCATCCGCAATTTTTCATAATCAATGGAATAGGCGGAATCCTGATAGGAATCCGGGTAAAAACATTGCAACATAATTTCTCCCTAAAAAAGACACCCTTGAAAGGTGTCTTTTATTTACATTTGCATTTATTTTTGGATCACGGTGCCATCGGCGTCCGAAAGCAGTACATCCTTCGGTTTTACAAAATACTGATACTGCTCTAAAACCTTATCCTTCTGCATATCGGAAATCGCACTCATCATGTCCAGATTTTCAAGGCTTGCATCCTTACCGATGTAGTCATATGTATCATTCTTACAAAATGTCAGCGAAATATTTTCCAGATCCGCGCTGCGGCTCCTTGTGTCCTCCTGCTGTCTGTATTCCTGCTGCAGTGTGGAGATGTCTTCCTGCGCAGCCTGCAGCTGCTGTTTGTCCTGCTGCTTGACTTCATCGACAGAAACCTGTTTGATCTCGGATCTGTAATTCTGATAATAACTGCCGTATTGATAAGCACTGTCAATCGTCATCTGTCCACACCTGCCTTTCTTTCCCATACACATATGAGAGTTTTTCTACCTTATATATCGGTATAAACGGCTGTATATTTAGCCTATTTCAGCACCTTTTTCAGCTCATCCATAAAGGTATTGATGTCTTTAAATTCGCGGTAAACAGAAGCGAAACGCACATAAGCAACTGCCTCTAAATTTTTCAGCTTATCCATGACCAGTTCTCCGATCACAGCACTTGGCACTTCCTTTTCCTCACGATTGAAGATCTCTGTTTCCACTTCATCAACAAGTTGGGTGATCTGCGCCGCACTGATCGGTCTTTTATGACAGGCACGCAAAACTCCTGCCTCGATCTTGGAACGATCATAAGTCTCTCTGTTATTGTCCTTTTTAATGATGATCAGTGGGATCGTTTCTACCTTTTCATAGGTTGTAAAGCGTTTCTCACACTCATCACAGACTCTTCTTCTGCGAATGGAATTATTTTCATCCGCCGGTCTTGAATCGATAACTCTTGTATTTTCGTGTCCGCAAAATGGGCATTTCATAAGCTGCCTCCCCCTTTTCTTTCAGTATACTGGCATAAAAATATTATGTCAACCTATTTGTTACAGATCCACCAGAATAATGTCGGATCCGATCTGCTTGATCTTGGAATATGGAACAGTCGTCTCTTCTCCGCAGCATAAAAAACCGAGAAGCCCGCTGTGTTCTCTTACGATCAGCTTACAGATACAGCCGGAGCACGCATCAAACTCCATATCATATACGTTGCCCAGCTTCCTGCAATCACGTACGCTGATCACTTCTTTCTCACAAAATTCACAAAACTGCACAGGCATTCCTCTTTTACTCTTTCCTATAGCCTATGCTTTTTTATTGTTTCCGTGCATCTATCCCTTTGGGGATCAGCCGCGGGGATGCGCCTTGGCATATACCTCGCGGATCCGGTTATGATTCATATTGGCATAGATCTGCGTTGTGGAAATATCAGAATGTCCCAGCATTTCCTGTACACTTTTTAAATCTGCGCCGTTTTCTACCAGATGGGCTGCAAAGGAATGACGGAGCGTATGCGGTGTAATATCGGCTGTAATGCCTGCTTTCTTGGCATAAAACTTGATCAGCTTCCAGAAGCCCTGTCTGCTCATCGGCTTTCCGGAGCAGTTTGCAAACAGGATCTCTGAGGACTTGTCCTCAACCATCTCGGCTCTGACACCGCCCAGATAGCGCTCCAAAGCATCATGCGCCTGTGTTCCGAATGGGATCATGCGTTCCTTATGCGGATCACGGCACATAATAAAATGCATCGGCAGATTCACATCGGAAACCTTTAAAGAGATCAGCTCCGTCACACGGATGCCTGTTGCATACAAAAGCTCCAGCATCGCTTTATCCCGGATTTCCTTCGGACTGTCGCCATTCGCCTGCTCAAGAAGCGCCGACACTTCCCCCATAGTCAGGATCTCCGGCATTTTTTTCTCTATTTTGGGCGCTTTTAAACAAAGTGCCGCATCATTCTGGATTTTTCCCTCAGAAAACAGGTACAAAAAGAAAGCCTTGATAGAAGCAATATTTCTGGAAACGGTTGCAGCTGCAAGCTTCTGTTCCTCCAGTACATGGATATATGCCTTCAGATCCTGTTCCTTCACTGCTGTGGCACTGTTAATCCCTCTTTCCTGCATAAAGTGGCATACTTTTAAGAGATCTCTTTTATAAGACATCTCTGTGTTGTTTGAAGTATGCTTTACATTATGTAAATACGAAATATACTCCTGAACTTCCCTCTCCATAAGAAATGTAACCCTTCCTATATACATAGTTATGTAATCTTAAGCCTGTTAAATTTCATTATAATTGCAAATTCCGAGAAAAGCAAACACTATTTTGTGTGTCATTTTGGTGGAAATCCGCGAAAAACAGGCAAATCGCAACATGTGGATTTTTGTATTTTACAAGCCTACCACATCTAGTAAAAATTGTTCTAAAAGATTTTTAAAACCGTTTTGACAAGCATCGGATTTACATAACATTCTGCCAGGATTCCAATTATGGTTACCCCGAGCACCAAAAAAATCTGTTTGATCCTATTTTTCTTTTTTTCTCCCATATGATATCCCGGCATTCTGTCGCTTTTCTGCCCGCCCCGGGCTGCCAGCAGGCTGATTCCCATACTGCCCGCCGGAATATAAAACAGATCCTGCGGCAGACAAAAGCTCAGGCTCAGCAAAATTCCTTTCCAGCCATATCGCAGGATCATGACAGACAGCATACCACCAATACTCATTCCAAAATACATCACAATACCGGCAAGAAGCAGCTGACCTGCGGCTGTCATACCGATCAACACAATACCGATCCCCAGCAGACCTCTTTTTTTCAGCAGATATAAAAAATATTCCCGATACCCGATTTCCAGAAAAGAAATCTGCATCAGACTCTGGATGCCCAAGAAATCTGTTTCCCGGCAGCCGATCATATAAATATATAAAACGCCCAGTACAAAGCCTGCCAGAAACAGTATGACCTGTTTCTGCACCTTTCCGATGTTCAATACCAGACACCCCTCCCTTGCCATGCAGGTTATTATCCAAAAGCTTGTTTCTGCCTTCATGGATTCTATGCATTATATGCAGAGAGCAAAAAAAATAGAAACAGAAGCCTGTTCTTCTGTTTCTATTTTGCATTATGCCTGATATTTTACTTTATATGCCAGCAGGGATGAGATTGTCTTGGCATCCTGCATCTTTCCGCTGTAGATCATTTCCAGCAGTTCGTCGATCGTAAACGCCTCCACATCAATAAATTCATCTTCATCCAAATGCTGATGACTTGGCTTTAAATCCTTTGCCACAAATACATCGATCCGTTCATTACAAAAAGCTACCGTTGTCCGAAGTGAGATCAGGAACTCCAGATTTTCCTTTTCTGTTTTGTAACCGGTCTCCTCTTCCAGTTCTCTTGCTGCACAGTCTATATACAGCTCATCCACACTGTCTCTGCCACCTGCAGGGATTTCCAGTGTTTCCCGGTCCAGTGCATTTCTGTACTGGTGTACCATCAGGATTCTGCCGTCCGCAGTCACGGGAACAACCGCCGCTGCTCCTTTGTGTCCGATAAAATCCCACTTTGCCACATTACCGTTTGGTATCGCAACCGTATCCTCATACAGATCTATGATCTTCCCTTTATGGACCAGTTTTCTGTCCAGTCTTTTATAGATATCCATTTTGGCTCCTACTTTTCTTCCAGTAATTTTTCAACACTGACCAACTTCACACAGAGTGCAAACAGCTTTGCTGCAAGCTTCATTTCATCTACTGTCGGGAAAGACGGTGCAATACGGATATTACTGTCTTCCGGATCCTTCTTATATGGATAGGTAGCACCTGCACCTGTCAGTGTCACACCTGCATCCTTACACATAGCGGCCACTTTCTTTGCACAGCCCGGTAATGTGTAGAAGGAAATGAAATAACCACCCTTCGGATCTGTCCATTGACCGATCTCCAGTCCGCCAAGCTCTGCTTCCAGTACTTCATGTACCGCTTCAAATTTCGGGCGGAGGCTGTCTGCCATTTTTACCATATGTGCCTTCATGCCCTCAATATCGCCGAAATATTTTACATGTCTGAGCTGATTGATCTTATCATAACCGATCGTCTGGATCGTCATTGTCTTTTTAAACCATTCACGGTTTTTCTCGGATGTTGCAACTGCTGCAACGCCGGAGCCTGAGAAGGTTACCTTGGATGTTGAGCAGAACTCAAATACCATATCAGGATGTCCTGCCTTTTCACATTCTTCGATAATATCCAGAATTTCCACAGGCTGATCCGGATATAAGTGATGCATTGCATATGCATTATCCCAGTAAATACGGAAGTCCTCCGCAGCCGGTTTCAGCGCAGCAAAGCGTCTGACAACCTCATCCGAATAGCAGACACCTTCCGGATTAGAGTATTTCGGTACACACCAGATACCCTTTACGCTGCTGTCGCTTTCTACATATTTTTCTACCAGATCCATATCCGGTCCATCCTCGTGCATCGGGATATTGATCATTTCAATGCCAAACTGCTCTGTGATCGCAAAATGTCTGTCATATCCAGGAACCGGGCAGAGGAACTTCACATGCTCCTGCTTGCACCATGGTTTGCCGCCACATACACCAAATGCATAAGAACGTGCAACTGTATCATACATAATCGGAAGACTCGCATTACCACACACGATCATATTCTCGCTCTTTGTGCCTACCATACCTGCCATAAGTCTTTTTGCTTCCGGAATACCATCCAGAACACCATAGTTGCGGCAGTCTGTACCATCCTCAGAAACAAGCTCAGAAGAAGAATTCAGAACATCCATAATACCCATGGAAAATCCCAACTGTTCAGGAGACGGTTTTCCTCTTGCCATGTTCAGGCTCAGTCCCTTACTCTTCGCATCTGCGTACTCTTTATTCAGAGCACCCTGTAATTCCAATAACTCATCACGACTTAATTCTTTGTACGATTTCATAGTGATAAAGCTCCTTCCTTTGAATCCATGCATAATTGTATACAATTTCGTCTACGGTTATTCATTCTACTACAGATCCATTCGTATGACAAGAATAATTTCTCAAAAAAGCAAAAAAATTACCAAAACTTCATATTAAGTTTTGGTAATTTTGTCTTTTAATCTTCAATATCTTCGTTTGCTGCCACCGCAGATACAACCGAGCTGACAACAGCAACGATCACTGCAATAATAATGACCAGTAAACCACCTGCTAATAGGATAAACATCGTATCACTCCATATCAATCAAATTTATTGCTTACGCTGTTTGTAGTATACCACAGCTTTGTCCAAATGAAAAGACTTAGATCCGAAACTTATGGAACAAAGAATGTGCCTTGGCACATTCTTGCGCCTGCGGCGGTCGCTTGCGACATCTACATTGTACGCCGCAGTGCGCATCCCCGCGGAGCGTTTTTGTGTAATGAGAACGAAGTTTCCTATTACACAAAAAAGGCAGCCGATTTTTCGATCGACTGCCTTCCATTTTCATTTGTTATTTCGCATAATCTGTTACACGAGACTCTCTGATCACATTTACTTTGATCTGACCCGGATACTCAAGCTCTTCTTCAATCTGCTTTGAAATATTCCTTGCCAGAAGTACCATATCTGTATCAGATACCTGTTCCGGAACTACCATTACACGAATCTCTCTACCTGCCTGAATAGCAAAAGATTTGTCTACACCTTTGAAATTGTTGGTTATTTCTTCTAATTGTTTTAATCTGGTCGTATACGTCTCCAAAGTCTCTCTACGTGCCCCAGGTCTTGCTGCGGATATCGTATCAGCTGCCTGAACGATACAAGCAATCAAGGACTGTGGTTCTACATCACCATGATGAGACTCAACAGCATTAATAACAATCGGAGACTCTTTGTATTTTCTACATAATTCTGCACCCAGCTGGATATGAGAGCCTTCTCTTTCATGATCGACTGCTTTACCAATATCATGCAGAAGACCTGCTCTCTTTGCCATGCGGATATCTAAGCCCATCTCAGCCGCAAGCAGTCCTGATAACTGTGCTACTTCGATAGAATGTTTTAAGGCGTTCTGACCATAACTGGTTCTGAACTTCATCTTTCCAAGTAATCTGACAAGCTCCGGATGAATACCATGCACACCGACTTCCAGCGTAGCGGATTCACCTTCTTCTTTGATCATTACTTCGACTTCTTTCTGTGCCTTTTCAACCATTTCCTCAATTCTGGCCGGATGGATTCTACCATCAACGATCAGCTTTTCAAGGGCGATCCTTGCGACTTCACGTCTGATTGGATCAAAGCCGGATAATACAACAGCTTCCGGTGTGTCATCGATGATCAGATCAACGCCTGTTAATGTCTCGAGGGTTCTGATATTTCTACCCTCACGACCTATGATACGTCCTTTCATTTCATCGCTTGGCAACTGTACGACTGATACAGTTGTCTCTGATACATGATCTGCAGCGCATTTCTGGATCGCATTTACCACATACTCCTTAGCCTTTTTATCAGCTTCTTCCTTGGCTCTGCTCTCCATTTCTTTGATCATGACAGCAGTTTCATGTTTCACTTCATCTTCAACAATTTTCAACAAATATTCTTTTGCCTGTTCAGAGGTCAATCCTGAGATTCGTTCCAGTTCCCGTACTCTTTGCTCGTTTAAGCTGGCAATTTCTTTTTTCTGCTTTGCCAGTTCCTCTTCTCTCGCGATAATGCTTGCTTCCTTCTTCTCGATCGCATCGGATTTCTTATCGATGTTCTCTTCCTTCTGCTGGATGCGGCGTTCATAACGCTGTACCTCAGCTCTGCGATCCTTGATCTCTTTGTCCAGCTCGTTCTTTGTACGGATGGACTCTTCCTTAACCTCCAGAAGACTTTCACGCTTCTTGGCTTCCGCAGTCTTTAATGCATCATCAATAATCTGACGTGCCTTATCGTCTGCATTTCCAAGCTTGCTCTCTACGTCCTTCTGGTATTTGGAAGTCGCGATCTTCGCAGTGACCGGAATAGCAATGGCAAGAGCAACAATTACTGCTATAACTGCAATTGCAATTGACGGCATGTACAGGAGCACCTCCTTATTCATTTTTCATTGTACTTATATTATCTATAGAATGTATGTAGACGACATCCTAATATCTAATTTTACAACACTTCAATTTTAAACTGTATTAGATGTTATGTCAAGTATTTGTGGTTTTTCAACTTTCTATTTGTATAAATCTTCCAATAATTCATCAGATAAAGCAGCTTTTATCATAGACAGGGAATATCCCTTCCGGAGCAGATATTGTATGACCTTTGCCGATTCACGCTGATCTGTCGGCTTTTGTCCATGATTCTTTTTTTGTGCAAGTTGCTGAATCTGACGGAGCTGCAGCTTCTGCATTGCTTCTGCATCCTGTTCTTCCAGACACGCGTTTATGGTATCACCGTCAATCCCTTTCTCCATCAGCTTCTGCCGGATTCTGAGTGGGCTCTCCGATGCCATATGATAAGAAATATAATCCCTTGCATAAGCTTCATCATCAATGTAGCCATATGATTTCACATAGGCAAGCGCAATATCTATGATATCTTCCGGATACTTTCCTTCTACCAGCTTTTGCCGGAGTTTTTTCTCCGTATAGGGGCGTTTTGTCAGAAGATTCATGGCACGCAGCTTTGCCCGTTTCGGCAAAACCTCCTGCACAAGCTCCTGATAAGCAGCCTGTGCAAGAGGCTTTCCAACTACGATCTTATATTTCCGAACCTCACCTTTGTATAGTACAAAGGCAAATTCTTCATCCAGATATACCTGATATCTTTTTTTATCCAGTTCCACAAGTCCCGTAACAACCCGTTCCATAGCTCTTATTCTTTCGCTTTGGATTTTGTCTCAGGCTTTGCATCTGTATCTGCTTTGACAGGATCTGCTTCCAGTCCGAACAGCTCACGTACCTGTGCTTCTATCTTTGCGCACGCTTCCGGATTATCCCGCAAAAACTGCTTTGCATTTTCACGACCCTGACCGATCTTATTGCCATCGTAAGCATACCAGGCTCCGCTCTTATTGACGATACCGTTCTCTGCTGCCAGATCCAGAATATCACCCTCTTTTGAAATACCGGTACCGAACATGATATCAAACTCAGCCTCTTTGAACGGCGGTGCGATCTTATTCTTGACAACCTTGATCCTTGTACGGTTACCGATCGTCTCTCCGCTCTGCTTCAGCTGCTCGATCCTTCTGACATCCAGACGGACGGAAGAATAGAATTTCAGTGCACGGCCACCTGTCGTTGTCTCCGGGTTACCGAACATAACGCCGACCTTTTCACGCAGCTGGTTGATAAAAATAACGGTACAGTTAGACTTGCTGATCACGGCAGTCAGCTTACGCAGTGCCTGCGACATCAGACGTGCCTGCAGACCCACATGGGAATCGCCCATGTCACCGTCGATCTCTGCCTTTGGTGTCAATGCAGCAACAGAGTCCACAACAATAATATCGATCGCACCGGAACGTACCATTGTCTCTGTGATCTCCAGTGCCTGTTCACCGCTGTCCGGCTGTGAAATATATAAGTTATCAATATCTACACCGATATTCTTGGCATAAACAGGATCCAGCGCATGCTCCGCATCAATGAAGCCTGCGATACCGCCGCGCTTCTGTACCTCTGCGATCATATGCAGTGTTACCGTCGTCTTACCACTGGACTCAGGTCCGTAGATCTCCACAATACGTCCCTTCGGAATACCGCCAAGTCCCAGTGCAATGTCCAGACTTAACGATCCTGTCGGTACAGTCTCCACATTCATTCTTGCTGTATTGTCACCCAGCTTCATAACAGCGCCCTTTCCATACTGGCGTTCAATCTGTGACAGAGCTGCGTCAAGTGCTTTCAGTTTATCTTCTCTTTCCATTTTTCTCTCCTTATAGGAACATCTGTTCGTTCTTTTATTAGATTAAAACAAATGTTCGATTTTGTCAATAGACTATCTTCTTTTATTTTTGAGTATATCATTTCTTTTGCCTGCAGGCAATTTATGTCCTTATTATACACGGATAAAGTCCGTTAAAAGTCCCTCAATAAGCATTCACTCCTTCTTTTTTATTTTTTTCGTGAAAATTCCGGTGAACTCCGGACCAGATGGCATGCGCCATAGAAATAAGCTTATCCAGAAAAGCTTATTTAGACAGTATCATATATTTTCTGTTTCCGCAAGAAGGAAATTCGGCAATTGTCACCCTATGAAGGGAATCCGGCAATCGTCAAACCTCTCGCATCATTGCATGTTTCCTATATAAAAAGATGTACCTGCCGCATTCGCCTGAATTTCCGCCATTGGTACATCTTTTATTTATTTTATGATATGATGTCGGAGCAAAAGCCCCGATTAAATATCGTGGGATTATCATCCCAGTTGTTCTAAAATGCACTCCCGCAGCAGGATAAGCGCACTTTCTACCGTTGCCTGCCTGATCTCACTTCTGCTGCCGGAAAAATGGCATTCCTTTACTGTCACCTTTCCCTGTACATAACAGCCGATATAGACAAGTCCTACCGGTTTTTCTTTTGTGCCGCCGTCCGGTCCCGCAATGCCCGTTACGGAAATTGCCGCATCCGCTTTGGCAGCCGCCGCTGCGCCTTTTGCCATCTGCTTTGCTGTCTGCCTGCTGACTGCACCATGCTTTCTCAGTGTCTTATTTTTCACGCCGAGCAGCTTATGCTTTGCCTCATTCGCATAGGTAATATAGCCTTGCCTGTAAGCTGCGGAAATGCCCGCCGCATTGATCAGTCTGCCCGCAACAAGCCCTCCCGTGCAGGATTCGGCTGTTGTCACAGTCATATGATTCCGGATCAGAAGCTCTGCAATCTCCTGTTCTATCTCTTTTGCCACGTTACTTCCTCTTTTCCATGCTGCATCCGTTTCCGGATTTTATCGATCCGCATCTGCCACTGCCGATCAGTCCTTGTCTTCTTCCTTCATGACATCTTTATTCTTGATCAGGTAATCCACAAGAGAAACAACCGTCAGGATCACGGAAATCCATAACAGGATCGTTGTTACCGTCATAAAGCCATCATAAGCCGCGCCAAACCCCTTATCATTGACTAAAAGTAGCAGGATTGCCAGTGTTACCATCGTAACAGAGGTTTTCCATTTGCCCCACCAGCTTGCTGCGATCACTCTGCCCTGTTCTGCCGCGATCAGTCTGAATCCGCTGATAATGAATTCACGGCTGATGATCACAACCGTCATCCATGCAGGGATAAAACCAAGTGCCGTCAGACAGACGAGCGCTGCACTGACAAGCAGCTTATCCGCAAGCGGATCCATAAATTTACCAAAATTGGTAATCATATGATATTTTCTGGCAATGTGTCCATCCAGAAGATCTGTCAGAGATGCCACGACAAAAAGTGCAAATGCAATCCATTTAAAATCTGTATGAGACGGTGTCAGAAGTAAAAATGCCACAAAAAACGGTACCATGATCACTCTGAGTATCGTCAGTTTATTTGGTAAATTCATTTTCATCCTTTATTTCTCCAATCAAATCATATTCATAAGAACCTGTGATATGTACAGGTACAAAATCCCCTGTCATAAGCTCTCTGTCCGTATTCACAAAGACAAGACCGTCTACATTCGGTGCATCCTTATAAGTACGTCCCACATAGGCATTTTCATCCGCTACCTTGCCTTCGATCATGACAAGCACATCCTGTCCTGTCATACCTTCTGCTTTTTCAAAGGCAATCTCCTGCTGCAGCTCCATGATATCTGCCTGTCTGTCCTTTTTAACTTCTTCCTCGATCTGATCCGGGAAGCCCGCCGCCGGCGTATCTTCTTCCGCAGAATAGGTAAACACGCCAAGTCTGTCAAATTCCATCTCATCCACAAATGCCATGGACTGCTCGTGATCTTCCTGCGACTCTCCCGGGAATCCGGTGATCAGTGTTGTACGCAGACACATATCCGGTATTTTACTGCGGATCATTGCGATTTTGTCCTTCAGCTGCTGCTGGTTGGTACGTCTGCCCATGCGTTTTAGGATTTTATCCGACGCATGCTGGATCGGAATGTCCAGATAATGACATACCTTCGGCAGTTCTGCGATCGTATCGATCAGTTCTTCCGTGATCTCTTCCGGATAACAGTATAAAATACGGATCCAGTAGAGTCCTCTGATCTCGGAAAGCTTCCGTAAAAGCTCCGGCAAAGACTTCTTTCCATATAAATCTGTTCCGTATAAGGTTGTTTCCTGTGCTACAAGGATCAGCTCCTTCACGCCCTGCTCTACAAGTGTATTTGCTTCTTTCAGCAGAGTCTCCATCGGAATACTGCGGTAGCTGCCCCTTACCTTCGGGATAATGCAGTAGCTGCAGCGTTTGTCACAGCCCTCTGCGATCTTCATATATGCATAATGGCCGCCGGTCGTAACAACACGCTTCTTGCCGCTGACCGGTGTCCTATCAATATCTTCCACAAAGGTGGTATACTGCTTTGTCTGATATTCTTCTACCGCTTCCACGATCTTGTCGATCGCCATCGTCCCGATGATCACATCGACCTCCGGGATCTGCTCCCGGATCTCTTTCCGGTAGCGCTGTGCCAGACATCCTGCTGCGATCAGCATTTTGACATTAGCAGTTTCTTTCAGCTGTCCGATCTCGATCAGCGTATTGATACTTTCTTCCTTGGCATCTCCGATGAAGCAGCAGGTATTCACCACTACAATTTCAGCCTCCTGCTCATCATCCGTAAACTGATAGCCCTTTTCCGCCAGCATTCCAAGCATCATTTCGGTGTCTACCAGATTTTTATCACAGCCAAGTGATATAAACATAATTTTCATAATAAGTCTCTAACAGGAAAAAGAGAAAGATTATTCTTCCTCTTTTTCATCTCCCATAATCTTGATTTTGCCCTGATTGAGTTCATCAACCGCAATGGATAATGGTTTTCTTCCTTTTGCAGGAACAAGTGGTTCTTCTCCTGCGATGATCTGTCTTGCTCTTTTGGAAGTTGCCATTACAATGGAATAACGGCTGTTGACTACAGGAACTTCTCCCGGTTCAACCTCGCTGTTTACGACCTTCATAAGCTCTGTGTAAGATGGATGTATCATTTTTCTCTTCCTTTCCTTTATCTGCTTCCAAGGAACTCTTTGAGTTCTTTTCTGATTTCACCGATAAACTCTATATTTTGAGACGGCGTATGACGCGCCGCATTTACGATTGTATTGATCTGTGCAATACAATCTTCTAACTTATCATTTACCACAATATAGTCGTATGTGTCAATACCTTCCGACTCTTCTACCGCACGCAGCATTCTCTGACGGATCACTTCTTCTGTCTCCGTTGCACGGCCGGTCAGTCTGTTATACAGCTCTTTGGCACTTGGCGGCATAACAAATAATAAAACCGCATCCGGGTATTGCGCTCTTACCTTATGTGCGCCCTGAATCTCGATCTCCAGGATCACATCTTTTCCTTCCTCCAGGTTTTTCTCCACAAAATCCTTCGGCGTTCCATAATAGTGCCCGCAATATCCGGCGTATTCGATCATTCCGTCATTTGCGATCCTGTTTTCAAATTCTTCGTCTGTTACAAAGAAATAATCCCTGCCGTCTACTTCACCTGTTCTCGGCTGTCTTGTCGTCATGGATACGCTGAGTGCATAATTCTCATAATCTGTGACAAGTTTTTTCATAAGTGTACCTTTTCCGGCGCCTGAAAAACCGGAAACCACAACTAGTATTCCCTTCTGGTTCATTCTTCTTCTCCCGTTAATGTCTCTGCTCTTTGTGCTATTGTCTCGGGCTTTAACGCCGATAAGATGATACGGTTATCTTCCATCAGAAGAACCGCCTTTGTCTTTCTGCCCTGTGTGGCGTCCACAACGATCCCCTGCTCTTTACCATGCTGCACAATCCGCTTGACCGGTGCAGAATCCGGCTGCAGAACTGCGATCATCTTATCCGAATTTACCATATTGCCAAAACCGATATGTGTAAGTGTTTTCATATGAGCATTTCCTTATTCGATATTCTGAATCTGTTCTCTGACCTTTTCAATCTCTGTCTTGAGCTCTATTGCATGATTGGAAATATCCAGATTGTTTGCTTTGGAAAGCGTTGTATTTGCTTCTCTGTTCATTTCCTGGGCAATAAAATCCAGCTTACGTCCGATACTGCCACCTTCCAGCAAAGTCTGCTTTGTGGTCTCGATATGGCTGCGCAGACGAACCATTTCTTCATCTACACAAATTTTATCTGCAAACAGGGTCACTTCCATTAAAATTCTGTTATCCTCAGCCTGCGCATCTGTCAGAAGCTCTTTTACTTTTTCGTAGATCTTCTGCTTGTATTCTTCAATGATCTGTGGTGAACGTTTCTCAATGTAATCTACATGCACGAGCATGCCATTCAGCTTGTCGATCAGATCATCACGCAGATTTTCGCCTTCCACAACCCGGGACTGTACAAACTGCTCTGCCGCGCCACGGATTGTCTCCTCTAAAAGCTTCCAAATCTCTTCTTCATCTGCTGCGATCTCTTCCATGGTAAATACTTCCGGATATCTGGAAAGCCCGGATACCTTGATATCATTTTCCAGTCCGAAATCCTCTGCCATCTGATTCAGATACTGCATATATTCTGCAGCGATCTCTTTATTGTACTTGACAGCCACTGTGCTTTCGGAATAGTCTTCATAGGTAATAAAGACATCAATCTTACCTCTCTGCATATATTCCTTGAGCAGATTCCGAATGGATGCTTCAAAGAAATTCAGCTTCTTTGGCATCTTGATCGTCACATCCATATATCTGTGATTGACTGATTTGATCTCTACCGTAAACTTACGGTCATTTCTTGCGAGTTCGCACCGGCCAAAGCCGGTCATACTTTTAATCATTTCTGTTCCCCTTATCGCTATTTTTCTATTGCCATCATTCTTATGTCATTATCTTTTATATAGTAAACCATCTTCCCATATTTTGCAATAAATCCAGCCTTATTTCTGCTATGCCTGTCTGATCGCGGAGATATCCGGATCGATCACCATGGAATAATTGGTGTAATATACAACAAAGCCCGGTTTACTGCCGCCCGGCTTTTTCACATGCTTTCGTTGTACATAGTCCACTTCAATGCTGTTCTGCCCTTTGGCACTGGAATAATGGGCAGCCAGTCTGCCTGCTTCTTCAAAGGTGCGGTCCGGCAGTTCTTTTCCGTTCGTCTTGACGATCACATGAGAGCCGGGCATTCCTTTTGCATGGAACCACCAGTCACCGCCCTGTGCCATCTGGAATGTGATCTCCTCATTCTGGAAATTATTTTTGCCGACATACATATCAAATCCGTCACTGCTGATAAAATGCAGCGGTCTTGAAACGATCTTTTCTTTCTTTTTATTGCCTTTATGACGGATATAGCCACTCTGCACAAGTTCTTCGCGGATCTGGGAAAGATCTGCTTCGTCCTGCGCCAGATCCAGTGCATTTACAACAGATCTCAGATGCTCTACTTCTTCTCCTGTTTCCTGCACATATTCTGTCAGTGCCTCATACGTACGTTTCAGTTTACCGTACCGGTCAAAATATTTCTTTGCATTTTCCATCGGCGTCAGCTGATCGTCGAGTGGGATTTCGATCTCTTCTCCCGTGTAATAATTGGGAACAGTCGCTTTTTTAGCTCCTGCCTCGATCTGATAACCGTATGTATGGAGCAGTTCTCCATATACTTTATATTTTTCCCGTTTTTCCGTATCTGCCAGCTGTTTCATTTGCAGATCATATTTTTTTACATTTCGTTCTAATGCAGTTGTGACAATCTTTCTTAAATCCGTGGATTTCTGCCGGATCCTTGTCACTGCGCTCTTTTCGGAATAATAACTCCACAAAAGCTCGGAAATACTGTCATATACTTTCTTTTCTTTCTCTTCATAAAGGGTAAACGGAAGCACACCGAATTCCACCGGTTCTCCGTTATCATAATAGACTGCCGGTTCAAAAATACCCAGCTTTACCGCATCTATATAAGAAGCAAATGCCTGATACAGCCTCTCTTCCATTGCCGGATCCAGTACGCTTGTCGGCAGATCCGCATCTACACCGGCTCTGTAACAAATCTCCTGTGCAACGATCGGTGATACCCCCGTATACCGGGAATAAATGCCCTTATATACCGCTACAGAATTTTCTTTCAGATCCATCAGGAATTCTTCTTCATTGACCATATTGGTCAGTGCGTCCTTTTTATGCTCAGTCTGCGGAATAAAATACGTTCTGCCGGGAAGTACCTCGCGCACACTCGAAACAAGTCCAGAAATATGCTTGATACTGTCAAGTATCTTATTCTCTTCATCATAAAATATGATATTGCTGTGCTTTCCCATCAATTCCATGGCAAGTGTCTTTCTGCGCAGATCTCCCATTTCATCCAGATGCTCGATCTCAAACCGTACCACGCGTTCCAGACCGGGCTGGTCAATCTTTACGATCCTGCCATTCTGGATATGCTTTCTGAGTAACATGCAGAAATTCGGTGCCGTCATCGGGCTCTTTTTATTTTCCTGTGTCAGATAAATAAGCGGGAGGGATGCATCTGCATTCAGGGAAAGCCTCTGCTGCGTTCCTCCCGCCTTGATCGTCAGCAGGATCTCATCCTTTTCCGGCTGTGCGATTTTGTAGACTCTTCCATCCAATAATTTTTCATTCAGTTCCTGCACAACGCAGGCCATCGTAATTCCATCAAATGCCATTTATTTCTCGCCCGTGCTTAATCCTTTCTGAATCTGTTCCGACAATAAACAAGACCGGAAATACCGGTCTTGTTTGTTTATCACACATTTTTTGATATTCTAGCCGATCAGCCAGTCATACATTTCCTGATACTTTGCAGCAGATACACTCCATGAGAAATCAGCCGCCATAGCACGATCCACCATCTTATTCCATTCACGCTTGCGCTGATAAAATACATATTTTGCATAACGGATCGTTGCCAGCATTTCATATGCATTGTAGTTTGAAAAACTGAAGCCTGTTCCTGTGCTTTCGTATTCATTGTACGGCTCTACTGTATCCTTCAGTCCGCCTGTTTCCCTGACGATCGGAAGCGTTCCGTAATGCAGCGCCATAAGCTGTGAAAGACCGCACGGCTCAAACAGGGATGGCATCAGGAATGCATCCGATGCTGCATAGATCTTATGGGATAAAGCATCGGAGTAGTAAATATTTGCTGATACTTTATTATTGTATTTCCAGTCGAAATGGCGAAACATATTTTCATATTTTTCTTCACCGGTACCAAGTACAACGATCTGGACATCTTCCTGACAAAGCTCATCCATTACATATGCGATCAGATCAAAGCCCTTCTGATCTGTCAGTCTGGAAACAATACCGATCATAAACTTCTTATCATCCTGCTCCAGACCAAGCTCCTGCTGCAGCGCACGTTTGTTTTTGATCTTTTCCTTACGGAAGTTTGCTGCATTGTACGGTGCTACGATATTCTTATCTTTTTCCGGATTGAATTCTTCATAATCAATACCGTTGACGATACCGCGCAGCGCACCGGATCTTGCACGCAACAGTCCATCCAGTCCTTCTCCGTAAAACTGTGTCTTGATCTCTTCCGCATAAGTATCGGAAACTGTTGTTACCGCATCCGCATAAACGATACCACCCTTTAACAGGTTCGCATCCTTGTATGCTTCCAGTTTATCGGATGTAAAGAAATAATCAGGCAGTCCTGTGATGTCCTTGACATCCTTGACATTCCAGCGTCCCTGGAATTTCAGATTATGTATTGTCATAACTGTCTTAATGCCACGGAAGAAATCTCCGCCTGCAAAGCGTTCCTTCAAATATACCGGGATCAGTCCGGTCTGCCAGTCATGGCAATGGATCAGGTCCGGTCTGAAGCCTGTCAGAGGCAGAGCGGATAATGCTGCCTTACAGAAGAAGCTGAACTTACGGATCTCATCGAGTACATTGTCACTGTAGATCTTAAAGCCGCTGAAGTAAGACTCATTATCGATAAAGTAATAGGTAATACCGTCTACCTTGGCCTCCAGCACACCAACATATTCACTCTTCCAGTTGAAGTCCATGTAAAAATGTGTCTTATACTTCATCTTGTCCTTTAATTCCTGCTTGATACAGGTATATTTCGGAAGCATGACACGCACATCAAAGTACTTCTTGTCGATGTTCTTCGGAAGAGATCCGACAACGTCTGCAAGTCCTCCCGTCTTAATAAAAGGAACTCCCTCAGATGCAATAAACAGTATGTTCTTCATTCTTTATAATCCTCCAATATTTGTTTTCGCCTGCTACCCGGACAGGCAAATACCTTAGGATAATTATACACCAATTACGTGCATTTTGAAAGAACTAATTTCCGCGATATAAAAGCCTGATCTTGTCTGCAATGAGTGCAATAAATTCCGAATTGGTCGGCTTTCCTTTTCCTGTATTGATCGTATAACCGAACAGTGCGTCCAGTGTCTCCATTTTTCCGCGGCTCCATGCCACTTCGATCGCATGTCTGATCGCCCGTTCTACTCTGCTTGCGGTAGTCTGATATTTTTTTGCGATCGTCGGATACAGGATCTTGGTTATGGAACCCAGCATATCAATATCTTCGACTGCCATCATGATCGCTTCCCGCAAATACTGATACCCTTTGATATGGGCAGGGACACCAAGCTCATGGATCATGTCTGTCACATCTTTTTCCAAATCCCGGACAGGCTTCTCTTTCTGCACTGCTACCTGCGGATGCATTTCCTGTCTGTTTTTGGGCGGAACGGAGATCACTATTTGAAATTCCTTGTCCTGATGGATCAGATCGGTCAGTATTTTAAACATTCTATCGTTATCCTGTGTAGTTACAACATTAAGCTGCTGCATGGAAAAATCCCTCCTTACTTCTTGTTTCTTGTGTAGCATATTATAACAATGTGTCATTTTGTGTTGCAAGCTACAGTCATCGCACAAAAACGACGTTTTCGCCAAAAATACCACGGCACTTTTAAAACCAAACAGCTTTTGACAGCATTATCGCGCACATTTAGGGAGATTGCGCGAATTATTTTCCTGTATTTTCCAATCTCCTCTGCGCCTCGACATTCTCCCCACATTTCTGATATAATGATATGTATATCAAAAATGAATTTTGCCACTCATTGATGTATTCGAATTGCTGCACAATTTTCGCAATTCCCGAATACCTCAGACGTTCATCATATAATGAAATATAAGAGACAGGAGGTATCACATGAAATCTACAGATGAACTGATCAATGATCTGAAAAAGGAGGATCAGACCTCTTTTCTGGAAAATGAAACAGATTATGTCCAATCCGGTGGAGCTTATTTATCCAAACTGCTGAAAGAACATCATCTGCAGCCCGGCAATCTGATCCGTGATCTGGAGCTGGAACGCTCCTACGCCTATCAGATCCTGCGTGGCACAAGAAAGCCCACGCGGATTCTTCTGCTCCGTATCGGCTTTTATCTACAGCTGTCCCTATCGGAATTCCAGCGCATGCTGTCCATCTGCCAGCGTGCTATCCTGTATCCGAGGAACCGGTTTGATGCGGCAATTATCTATGCACTGGAGCACAATATGTCGATTGATGATCTGAACGATCTTTTAGAAGAAATAGGAGAACCACCGCTGCGATGAGCGGTGGTTCTTTTATTCCACGGAGATCATAAAGAACGGATCTCCCAACTGTTCTATTTTTTCCTTCTGGCTGCTGTCTGCCTCAACCTCCTGCAGGCTATGACAGGAAAACAGTGGCGCAAACTCCACGATCGGAACGCCCTGCAGACGCACGACCTGCAATCTCGGCAGCTTTGTCAACGGTGAAATATCCGTTGCATTTGTGCCATCCATACAAAACACTTCCAGTCTTTGCAGATTTTCAATTCCGGAAAGAGATGTCACAAATTCATCATTTACAAACAGATTCTGCAGATTGACAAGTTTACTGACAATTGTAAGATCCGTTCCAAAATTGCCGCCCCATAAAGATAACGTACGAAGTTCCGTCAGCTCCGGAAGTATTTCATAAAACTGCTTCTGCTCGGATCCTGTATACAGCTCTGTCAGACTCTGCATGGTAGAAAGCACTCCAAATGATTCATCTTCCACGTAAATTCCCATTGCATACAGATTGCAGACACTGCTGCCTTGCAGAAAATCAAGTGTCTCATAATCATTTCCGCACAGTGCAAGTCTGGTCAGCTTCGTGCAGCCTGACAACTGCGGCATTTTCCCGACCGGATTGTCTACCAGATAAAGTGTTGAAAGCTCCTGCATTTTCTCAACCGGAGAAAAATCCTTGATCTGATTGCCACACACATACAGTCCTTCTATGGGAAGCTCCTGTAGCGGGCTGATATCCGAAATTTTCTGATTACATAAAAATACTTCTTTCAGATTCGGCAGATTCGTCAGTACCGACAGATCCGTGATTCCTCCGTTTACCATTCCGTCATTAAAACCATCCTGATATACAATATTCTCCAGATCCTCCACCGGCGTTTCTTCCGTATAGATCTGATCTCCGATCACCGCAATCCTTGTGATACCGGATAACATTCTTTTTGTCACTTCATTGCTTCCCGCCGTTTCCCGGATTGCCTGCAACAAAAGAGGATCCCCTTCCAATGTAACAATCTCTTCGGAATCTGCCTGCGCCGACAGATCCTCTGCAGACTCATCCTGCTGCTTAATCTGTCGTTCCGCTATGGCGGCCGCGTAGTCTTCCTCTTCCATATTTTTCGTTTTCTGAAATCCCGTCCAAAAGAATAAAACTCCAGCCAGAACGAGCAAAAGCACAATACTCTCGATTGCCACAACAGCCTTCAGCCATTTGTTCTCTCCCCGTTCGGTCTGCCTTCTCACATTTCGGATCGCCAGTAAAAGTGCCTGCACATTCTGATAACGGTCAGCCGGATCAAATGCAGTCGCCTTTTTAATGATACGCTGCATCCGCTTCTCCGTCAGCGGATCGTATCCCACCTGATATTCTTCATAAAGATATTCTGCAATCTTGCCGATCCCGAACACGTCTGTCCGCATATCAGTCTGGGCATAACCGTATTGCTCCGGTGCAGCAGAACCCTCTGTTCCGAAAAAGACTGTGTCCTTCTTTTTTGTCCCATCGTATTCCCGCGCTGTTTCAAAATCGATCAGGTGCACATGCCCTCCGGCATCAAGGATCAGATTCTGCGGCTTCATATCCCGGTGCAGGATTACCGGATCCATGGCATGCAGCCTTGCAACAGCCTGACAGATCTCCTCTAAGATCTCAAGCTGTCTTTCCGGTCTCAGATACGGATCCTCTGCCACATATTCTTCCAGATTCTTTCCTTCGATATAAGTGCGCAGCAGATAAACATAGCCATCCGCCTTATGCAGAGCTGCCCGCTGATACAGATTCGGATAGCGTTCCGCCAGCCGTCCCAGTTCTTCATACTCTTTCTGCAGACTGTCTCTGTCTTCTCTTTCTTTTCTGCATTTTACGATATATTTTTCTTTTGTCTCTTTTTTCTGCAGCAAATAGCAGCTCTTCTCCTCCTGCTCATAATAACAGGAAAGCACAGAATACCCGTCCTGTAAAAAGACGGGCAGTTTCTGTGCTGCCTGCTCTGTATAATTTTGCAAAAATTCATCTGCTATTTGGCTGTTTTGAATTTGGCATTCGCCGGTATTCCTTTCTTTTTCAGCCATTTCTTATAATCCTTTGCTTTATTCTTTGGCACCTTCACGGTCACTTTTGCTTTCACACCCTTAAATGCATTCTTTCCAACCTTGGAAGCTTTCAGTTTAGTTGTCTTAAAGGTAATACTTGACAGCTTTTTACAACCATAAAATGCATTTTTACCGATCTTTTCAATATTTTTACCGATTGTTACCTTCGTAATCTTCCTGTTTCCTTTGAAAGCATTGGCTGCGACCGATGTCACTTTATAAGTCACTCCGTCGATCGTGACTGTCGCAGGGATCGTGACACTGCCCTTCACTTTTTTCTTTGCCTTTGTATATGCGACACAGCCTTCTTTGGCACCGGATTTTGTTACCTGATAAGTAACACCGCTCTTTTTCAGTTTTGTACCTTTCTTCTGTGGAACCGGTGTCGGCTTCGCAGATGGTGTCGGCTGCGTGGACGGCGTAGGCGCAGATGATGGCTGCGCAGATGGCGTTGGCACATGTGTCGGCTGCGTAGACGGAGAAGGCGTCGGTGTCTCTGCTTTTTCTTCCACGACTGCAATCGCATAGGTAGAATACTTATCAGAGCTTGCATATAATCTGCCGTTTTCATAGCGGACCGGGATCTCATCCGCCTGCTCTCCATGATATCTGAACAGCTTTAATTTCAGTTTACCAGTACCAAGCTGTTTTTGTAAAGCTTCCTCTACCGGAATAGAGAAGAAAATCTCCTGCTTTGTTTCTTCTACTTTGCGTTCCTTTTGATCACCGATCTGCAAAAGCAGATTCAGATCCAGAGGGATCAGATTCTTTACCGTTCCGCTCTTTTCTGCCAGTTCCTTGAGCTTATTGATCTCATTTTTGATCTGCGCATTTGCTTTTGCAGTGTCGATCTGATCTACGATAAGCTTCAGATTCGCATTTTCCCCGCGGATATATGCCTTTTCTTCTTCCTCTGTCAGATCCGGCAGAAAGTCAGACACATTGCTGTCCTCTGCGATTTTCAGCTCCGGCTTTTTGCCTTCTGCCGTATAATCACCCGCAACAGATGCTTTTGTCTTTGCCAGTACGCATTTTACGGTCATAGAAACTTCCTGCGACTCATCCCAGCAGGCATTATCTTCTTCACTGTAGCGTCTTACCAGATGATAAACGGAAACATCCTTCTCTCCTATGCTGTCTGCATCAAAGCTCTCTTTTTCCTGATAAAAATATCTTATAACATTATACTTATTCCAAAAATTTTCATCCTGCATCAGGGCTGTATCCAGTTTTACCTCTTCCCCATCTTCCACGCTTGTCGCTAAACAATACAGTGTCATAACGAATACTCTGTTTTCCGAATTCGGATAGAACCCGACCTGCAGATTCGGCGCCTTATCCTGCCAGTCGCCGGTGATCTTCAAATTGGTCTTTGCATCTACATAAATCTGTGGCATAGCGTAGGAAGTATGAGACGGCATTTCTATCAGATCAACCGGTGGCTCCGGCTCTGACTCACCAAAGCCTCTGTCGTTTACCAGATTATCAGTAATGTAATATTTACCGTCTTCTGTATCCTTTTCCACATATGTCCAGCCGTTTTCCGTCCATGCGATCAGGACAGATTCCGTATTATCATCAGTATTGTCCTGATCCTCCAGATGGTCTGTTTTTCGTAACCTTGCTATTTTGATATCGTATGACTGCTCAGTTCCCTTTTTATAACAGATTTCCGCATCCATACCGGAGTCCATGCAGATTCCTTTGATGCTGTCCGGTGTTTTTACATACTGTGCAGCCTCTGCATTTTCCGCATAGGCATCTATGTAGCTCATGGTCATATAGATATATCCGGTATTTTTTACCTGATATTGTTTACCGGCCCATTCCACCAGTCTGCCGTCTGCCGCAAGCAGTTCTTCCATAACGCCCTGCATGGTATCTGCATGTACCCAGTATTCAAAATCATTTGGGAACTGTTCCGTCTCCTCTTCCATAAAATAAGGAGAACCTGCTTCATAGGAAGCCTTTGTTACAAAGCAGCCTGAAAATCCGGTTCTTGCTTTTCCATCTTCTGCCACAACAGCTTCCGCCGGTCTCAGATTCAGAAAACTTCCCTGTCTCCATTCATTTTCCCCTGGATTACAGAGCACGGATGCTTCCAGTGAAAAGTATGCCTCACAGCCGTCGGAAATTGTCAGCTGGTAGCTGCCATTTCCAAGCTCCTCACAGCTGACATAATCACATTCACCATTCAGCACGTTCATAACCTTTTTTTCTGCTTCATGATTTTCATTTTCGCCCCATTCACTTGCTTCCAGTTTCAGATCAGAAACTGTCATATCTTCATCCGGTCTTTGCTGTACATGCAGATACAGCGTGCTATTGTCGGTTTCTCCGACTGCCAGTGTGCCACCATACTGAAATTCTTCTGTCACAATACCGTCTTCTGCCGGCTCCGATGTTGTATAAAACCCAATCACCGGATATACTACATGGATCGTAACCGGCTCTGTGTCTGCATCAACCTTTTCTTTTAAAGCAACCTGATAGGTTCCGGTTTTTGTAATGCTTGCATCTGTGATCTCTGCGTTTTTCTCGTTTTCCTGCAATGCACCGATCCCTTCTGTTTCCAGAGAGCCATCGTCCCCTACATAGGAAAGTACCAGATCAGAAGCCTTTATGTTTTCTGTTCCGCCATTCTTTGCGAAATAAAAAGACATGCCCGGCAGATCTGCCTGATGTTCCTTGCTCCACTGTTCATTACTGTCCGGATTTTGTGACGGTGTGCCATCATCATCCCAGAGCAGATCGGTCTTGGCAGCAAGTCCATCATATTGTGTCACTGCTGCATCATCCCAGCTGATCGGCAGGCCATATTCTATCTCCTCATAGTGATCCTCTTCTTTTACCTGTCCGGTCACACTGATGGAAAACCATTTTCCCACACAGCTTCTCGGAATGGTGATCTGCCAGATGGTATTTCCGGCTTCATCCGTCTCCGGTTCACTGACTGTGAAATATGCATCATGCTCTGCAATTTTTTCGCCATCCTGCTCCAGATAGAAAGCAACATCCTCCGCCTCCCTGTCCGTGATCATATAAAACTCGCGGCGCTTATCCTGCGGATCCTCCTCTGATTTTCCATAGAAGCATTCTGTCATAAAGCTGTCTGCACTTCTGGTCTTATCTCTGAAAAACGCAAATATCGGATAACTTATTGTGATCGTGACATAATTATTTTCTTCTCCACAAGTCAGCTCAGAACAACTTATGCGATAAGTACCTATCTCAGGGAATGTAATCTGTACCAGTTCTTCTTCTACACCGGCAGCTTCGAAAATCGGCTTTTCATCCAATGCCGGTATCTGCTCCCATTGTGGCTGATCACTCTCTTCATTCCATTTGTAAAGCTGCAGCTTATCAGCAGTTATTATCTTCTGCTCCTGTCCGTCTGCATCGAAGCTTTTAAACTGATAGGTACCCTGCAGATCTCCCCACCAGACTTCTTTTTCAAACTCCGCACCGTCATTTACCGCAGGCTCTTCTCCGTCCCAGTTCATATCCCAGGTGATCCCAAGACCGCTGACCGTATCCTGCTGCGGTTCCTGCTCTTCTTCATTTTTATCTGTCGTTTCTGCATGAGCAGCTGTCTGATAAATCGGCAATGATGTTACCATCATACATACTGTCAGAAAACAGGACAGCCACTTTGCCATTTTTTTCGTCATACGCAATTCCTCCCTTTCTTTGGCTGCATTTCTGCAGCTTTCTATTTTCATCGTACCATAACCAATATATGTTAAAAAGTGGACAAAAATGCCCACTTCCACTTATTTTACACTTGCAATAGCAAAAAAAGAGGCCCATCCAACCGGATGAGACCACTTTTTTTCGTTCTTTTCTATAGATTTTATTTATTCACACCAGTTTACAACTTTATAAATGATAGGATGGATACCAGATTCTGTTTTGTATACCAGCTGTCACAAAGGATTGAACTTTTGAAATGCTGTCGCCATTGATAACATTTTTATTATACAGGAATGAGGCGGTAATCGCAAACACAATCCACAATACAAAATGATATTCTTTTTTCCTGAATGTTTCTGTGATATACTTATACGCGGTCGTATCAGACCGGAAAGGAAATATTATGTTACAAAAATTATATGTTTTTTTCAGGAAAGAAACCGTTTTGTCAATTGCAGTGATCCTGGCGCTTCTTTCTATGTTCTGGGTCAGACCGGATAAGGCTTATTTTACTTATATCGATTTCAGGACTCTCGGGCTCCTCTTCTGTTTGATGGCAATTGTAGCTGGTTTGAAGGCTGTTGGTGTTTTTGATATACTTGCCAAAAAATTGCTGATGGGAACATCGGGAACTGTGGGTGTGATCAGGCTGTTGGTACTCTTATGTTTCTTCCTGTCAATGGTGATCACCAATGATGTGGCATTGATTACTTTTGTTCCTCTTGCACTGATCATTGTGCATAAACTGCCAAAGGAACTGGGCAATTACTGGCTTCTTAAAATAGTAGCCATGCAGACAATCGCTGCTAATCTCGGAAGCATGCTCACACCAATCGGAAATCCGCAGAACCTTTATCTATATGCCAGAGCAGGGATGTCCGCGGCAGAATTAATAGCCCTGATGCTTCCCTATTCCGCCACAGCACTTATCCTTCTTCTGATATGGATACAGGTAGCCGCTGCCAAAGCACCTCACGTATGCGGTTCCGAAAAAGATAAAACTCTTTTGGGATTCTCTGACAGAAAAGAACTTAACATGGAATACCTGGCCGCTTACCTGATCTTATTTACAATCTGCCTGCTCACTGTTGCACGTATCATTCCATACCAGATTCCTCTTGTATTGGTTCTTATATATATGCTGCTAAGAAACAGGGAAAATATAAGCAGGGTGGATTACTCCCTGCTTGCCACCTTTATCGCATTATTTATTTTTATCGGCAACCTTGGAAGGATTCCGCAATTCAGCAGTTTTCTGGAAAGAATCATGGCAGGAAGGGAAACACTTACTGCTGTTCTTGCCAGTCAGATTATGAGCAATGTTCCCGCTGCGCTTCTTTTATCCGGCTTTACAGATAATTACCGGGCTTTAATTGTCGGAACCAATATTGGAGGTCTCGGCACTCTGATTGCATCCATGGCAAGCCTGATAAGTTTCAAATATATTGCAAAAGAAAACAGGAATCTGAGAGGGAAGTATTTGGGAATATTCACAGCCTCCAATATTATATTCATGATATTCATGTTAATATTGTATTTTTTTCTTAGATAAAGGTTTTCCCGGAAGACTTGCAGATTTTCTGTGTCTGGCAGGAAAAAGAACCATTAAACCAAACATGAAGAGCACGTAAGCAGGATTAAGAGAGGATACAGATTATGGAAGATTCTTACGTATTACAACTATTAAAACCAAAGTTTAAAGATTTTCATTTGTGTTTCTGCGGATTTGCAGAATGCAAGCCATTACATAGCTATGGACCGGCCGCAAGACCCAATTATATTTTGCATTATGTAATGAAGGGCAAAGGTATCTATCAGGTAGGTGAAACGAAGTATCAGCTGAAAGAAGGTCAGGCCTTTCTGATTGAACCGGAAAGCCTTACCTTTTATCAGGCAGATAAAAAGGAGCCATGGTCTTACCTTTGGGTAGGATTTGGTGGTACGGAGGCACAGAGATTTGTCAGAGATCTCGGACTGAACAGTCGTCAGCTTACATGCGAGTGTGAATATGGAAAAGAGCTGGAAAAAATTGTATTTGAAATGCTTCAGCATACGCATTCAACTGTGGAAAATCTTTACTATCTCCAGGGAAAATTGTATCAGTTTTTCTCCGTGCTGGCTCGCGGGATTGAAATTCAGCAATATGTGGATGATACAAAAGAAAGTATACATGTACAGGAAGCAATTGCCTATATAAAGAATTGCTATTCAAAGAAAATCACAGTGGAAGATATAGCTGATTATCTGGCAATTAACCGAAGTTATTTATATACAATATTTAAGAACAGTCTTGGAATCTCGCCGAAGGATTTTTTGACGGAATTTCGAATTTCCAGAGGGAAGGAGCAGCTCACACTTACAGATCTCTCTGTAGAGGAAATCGCAGTTTCTTGTGGTTATCGCAATTCACTTGCTTTCGGCAAAGTATTTAAACAGAAAATTGGAATGACGCCGACCCAATACCGTAATGATAACAGAAAGGTGCCCGAGAACGATTGATCAGTGTACAAAACGAACTGAAAGAATACAAGAAACATAAAAAAATTTATGTAGGAGAAGGCGAAAAAGAATAGACGAAATGTTGAAAAAGACATCTGATACCTAACATTTGAGATATAATACTTAACAAAAAGGTATAACGGATGTCTTTTTTGTACGCTATACTAGTATCAACAAATATAAGGAACAAGTGCACAGGTTTCTTCACTCAGATATCAAATAAACAAAGGAGTATTAGAGGAGGAGAATCATGGAAAATCAAAAAGATACTCAGAAAAATCCGCAATATAAATATGCGTCTACAAGAGAAAAATTATGTTTTGGAATTGGAGCAATCGGCAAAGATGCGATTTGCAATTTAGTAGGAGCATTTTTAATGCTTTATTTTACAGATACTTTGTATCTGGCACCGGCATTTGTCGGCGTACTGTTTTTGGTAGCAAGAATATGGGATGCGATCAATGACCCGATGATGGGAATGATCGTTGACAATACACATACACGTTTTGGTAAATTCAGAATCTGGCTTGTAATCGGAACATTAGTAAACTCAGTTGTATTTGTTTTATTATTCCACAGCTTTAATCTGTCAGGAACAGCATTATACGTATATGTATCTGTTATGTACATTTTATATGGAATGACTTATACGATAATGGATGTACCTTACTGGTCATGGCTTCCTAACCTGACAAATGACCCGCGTGAACGTGAGAAAGTTTCCGTAATTCCAAGATTTTTCGCAAGTCTTGCAGGATTTTCAGTAGCAACATTTGGGCTTTATATTATCAATTACCTGAATAAAGCAGCAGGCGAGAGCAATCTCTACGCAGAAAAAGGATATACACTTTTTGCAATTATTATCGCAGTTATTTTCATCGTTACAATCGGAATTACTGTATTTAATGTAAAAGAGGAATCAACAGTAGGTATATCAGCAGAAAAGACAAGTCTGAAACAGGCATTTCATGTAATTGTAAAAAATGATCAGTTGCTTGCATTTATCGGATTACTTTTGACATTTAACCTTTGTACACAGATTGCAAAAAGCTTTGCTGTGTATTATTTCAAATGTGTATGCCACGATGAATATCTGTATTCTATCTTTGGATTTGCAATTATTGCTGAGATGGCAGGACTTTTATGCTTCCCAAAAATCGCAGCAAAAATTAGCCGTGAAAAGGTATACGCATTTGCATGTGGACTTCCAATTGCTGGATTTGTACTGCTCGGTGTAGCAGGATATGTAGCACCACAGAGTAATGTATTAGTTGTTGTATGTTGTGCACTGCTTTTCTTCGGATCAGGTCTTTCACTTGGAGTAACAACATGCTGTATGGCAGACGTTATCGACTATGGAGAAGTAAAATTTGGTGTACGAAATGAAAGCGTAACATGCTCTGCACAGACATTTCTTATGAAGGCAGCTACGGCAGTAGCAGGTGGATTAACAGGAATTGGTCTTCAGATTGTAGGATACAACGCAAAAGCGGTAACTCAGAGCGCAGCAACCGTAATGGGTATTCGCGTGTTAATGATTGTAATTCCAATTATTCTTGCATTTGCCAGTTTTGGTATTTACAAAAAATACTACACTTTAAAAGGTGAGAAGATGGAAGAAATCACAAGAAAAGTAAATGAAATGCATGCGAAAAAGCACACAGCTTAAGAGACAACAATTCAATTGTAAAAGAGGTAGTATATGAGACAGATTATTTTTCACAAGGAAACAAAAACTTTTCATTTATACAATGAAAAAATCAGTTATATCTTATGTGTATTAGAAAATGGACATCTGGGACAATTATATTTTGGAAAACGACTTCATGATAAAGCAGATTTTTCTTATCTGGTTGAAAAATGTGGACGCCCAATGACATCATATATATATGAATGGGATCGTACTTTTTCATTGGAACATATCCGACAGGAATATCCTGTTTACGGTACGACAGACTACAGACATCCGGCAATTGAATTGTTGCAGGAAAATGGCAGCAGGATCAGTGAGTTCCAATATGACAGCTATGAGATTATTGACGGAAAACCGAAACTCTCCGGATTGCCGGCAACTTACACAGAGTCCGAGGAGGAAGCGCAGACATTGCGCATCTTCCTGAAAGACGCCTTGACTGGTGCAAAACTGGCGCTTTTATATACGATTTTTGATGAATATAGTGCAATTGCAAGAAGTGCTTATATTGAAAATGCTGGTAAGAAAAATCTGCATGTATTAAATATGATGAGCTTAAGCCTGGATCTTCCGGATAAGGATTATGAATGGATGCAGTTGTCCGGTGCGTGGTCCAGAGAGCGCTATATTAAAAATCGAACATTGGATCAAGGCATAACAGCTATCGACAGCATGCGCGGAAATTCTTCTCACGAACATAATCCGTTCCTTGCTTTAAAACGTCACAACACAGATGAAAATGCAGGAGAAGCAATTGGAATAAGCCTTGTATACAGTGGAAATTTCCGTATGCAGGCAGAGGTAGATACACATGATGTGACACGAATTACAGCCGGGATCAATCCGGAAGGATTCGATTGGAAATTAGAACCGGGAGAAAGCTTTCAGACACCGGAAGCAGTTCTGGTTTACAGTGAAAATGGATTAAATGGCATGAGTCAGACATTCCAGAAGCTGTATGCTAAGAGACTCGCAAGAGGATACTGGCGTGATAAGGCAAGACCGATTTTAAACAACAACTGGGAAGCAACTTATTTTGACTTTACAGAAGATCGCCTTGTAGAGATTGCAAGGAAAGCAAAAGAATGTGGAGTAGAACTGTTTGTCTTAGATGACGGATGGTTTGGCGCAAGAAGAAATGACAGAGCCGGTCTTGGTGATTGGGTGGCAAATGAAGAGCTTCTGCCAAATGGCATCAAGGGCCTGTCAGAAAGAATTGAAGCACTGGGATTAAAATTCGGTCTTTGGTTTGAGCCGGAGATGGTAAATAAAGACTCTGATCTTTATCGAGCACATCCAGACTGGATCTTACAGACACCGGGAAGAAATACATCACACGGCAGATACCAGTATGTACTCGATTTTTCAAGAAAAGAAGTAGTAGATCATATTTACGGAATGATGGCAAAGTTATTATCGGAGTCGAAAATCTCATATATTAAATGGGATATGAACCGAAGTATTACAGAATGCTACAGCAGCAAACTTCCTTCAGACAGACAGGGAGAAGTGTTCCATCGTTATATTTTAGGTGTATATGCTCTGTATGAACGTTTGACAAATGAGTTTCCAGAAGTATTATTCGAATCCTGCGCCAGCGGTGGCGGAAGATTTGACCCGGGAATGCTGTATTATGCACCACAGGGATGGACAAGTGATGATTCGGATGCAATTGAGCGTCTGAAGATTCAGTATGGAACTTCTATGTGTTATCCGCTCAGCAGTATGGGAAGCCATGTGTCTGTTGTCCCGAATCACCAGGTATTTCGCAATACCCCATTGCATACAAGAGCGAATGTAGCATACTTTGGAACTTTTGGATACGAACTGGATCTCAACAAATTGACAGAAGAAGAGATCAAAGAAGTAAAAGAACAGATCACATTTATGAAAGAATACCGGGAAGTGTTACAGTTTGGAACATTTTATCGTCTGAAAAGTCCATTCGAAGGAAATGAGACGGTATGGATGGTGACAAATGAAGACCGCACGCTTGCAATCGTAGGCTACTATCGTGTTTTAAATGGAGTGAATCAGCCGTATAGCCGTGTCAGATTACAGGGATTGAACCCTGATATGATTTATGAAAATGTATGGAACCATACAGAAAATTACGGAGACGAATTGATGAATTATGGATTGATCACATCCGATGTGACAGCTGGTGAAGTGCCAGGGAATGTGACTCCTTGTACCGATTTTGAATCTAGAATATATATGCTGAAAGGCAAAAAAGTTCAGGAGGTAAGATAGAAAATGACGAAGACAAAAAGTGGACTTCCAGAATAGGCAATATTCCATCGCAAAACAGGCTGCAGAACCGCCTGCTCTTGATATGCGTTTTAGTAACTGTTATATACAAAAAAGCTGTGAAAAAATAAAAACTTCTTACTATCTCACAGCTTTCTTTTACTACTTATTATTTTTTCATAAAATGGTACAGTCTGCTGACCGCATCTCCCCAGAAGTCTTTAAACAGATATCCGCCTTTCATCAGAATTTCTCCTGAATAGCTCTCTTCTGTACCTTCTAATTGATAGATTGCTTTTGGATCTAATCCCTGCAGCTTTAACTTTCTACTCTTATTATTCGTCATACCGCGTACCTGGACATAAGTTACAAGTGCTTCAGATTTATCCTTCGCGACTTCCATGTAGCAATCATAATGACCATTTTCAGAGAAGGAAGCGATTCTGTAATAATCCCCCTCTCTTACAAGGTCATTGTACTTATGATACATTTCTGTCTGTTCTTTGATCATTTTACGCTCCTCTTCCGGAAGCTTTGTAATATCCAGTTCATAACCGAATGTTCCTGCAAGTGCAACATGTCCTCTTGTTTCGAATGGTGTTATTCGTCCTACGGAATGATTCGGACACACACTAACATGCGCTCCCATTGTAGACAGCGGATAGATAAGTGCAGTTCCCTCCTGAATCTCCAGACGCTCTACTGCATCCGTATCATCTGAGCACCAGATCTGTGGACTATAATATAACATTCCCGGGTCAAATCTTGCACCGCCTCCGGAGCAGTTTTCCAGTAACAAATCAGGGAATTCCGTAATCAAACGTTCCTGCATTTTATATAGACCAAGCACATAACGATGGAATAATTCCTGCTGCGAATCTTTGTCAAGATAACTGCTGCCAAGATCACTTAACTCCCGGTTCATATCCCATTTCACATAGTCAATCGACACACTTCTTAAAATCTTTGCCACAGATTCATATGCATAATCTATAACCTCCGGATTAGAAAGATCAAGTACATATTGCTGACGGATCTGTGTTGCTTTACGTCCCTCAATATGAATTGCCCACTCCGGATGTACTTTATAAAGTTCAGAATCCGGTGAAATCATCTCCGGCTCAAACCAGATGCCAAATTTCAGTCCTATTTTCTTCACTTCTTCTACAAGATGCTTAAGTCCGCCATTAATCTTATCTTCATTTACAAACCAGTCTCCAAGTGAACAGTTATCCGAATTTCTCTTACCAAACCAGCCATCATCCATAACAAGCATCTCAATGCCGTCTTTTTTCGCTTCTCTTGCAATATCCAGAAGTTTCTCTGTATTAAAATCAAAGTACGTTGCTTCCCAGTTATTGATCAAAATCGGACGCTTCTGATCTTTGTATTTACTTCTGATCATATGCTGACGATAGAAATCATGAAGAGATCTTGTCATCTTCCCAAGTCCTTCTTCCGAAAATGTCAGCACAACCTCCGGAGCCTGAAATGACTCACCACCTCGTAAATTCCAGCAGAATTCTTCCTGATTGATTCCCATTACCATACGGACAGTATCAAACTGTGTCAGTTCTGCCTGTCCGATGAAGTTACCAGAGTATACGAAATGCATTCCATACACTCTTCCCTGCTGCTGGTTTGTTCCCGGCGTCACAAGTGCTATAAATGGATGTTCCTGATGTCCGGGTTTTCCTTTTGCAGATGATACAAGCTGCTTTCCATAACAAATTACCCGACGCTGGATATGACGCTCTCTGCCCCAGGAGCCATGAAGTGTGAGCAGTTCAAAATTCTCATTATCCATATCCAGACATGCACTGTAAACTTTCTCAAGTCTTACCTGCTGTTTTCCTGTATTTACTATTTTCACGCTTCTTGTTATTACATCTTCCTTTTCAAATGCTGAATAGGAAAGTATTAATTTCAGATTTAAGACCGGATCAACACAGGTAATCTCAAGTGTAGTGACGTCCTCCGCTCCTCCAAAAGATGCCGGAAGCCCATCCAATGATGGTTTCCCCGTCTTAATTTCATAAGAATCGTAGAAGAACTCACTTCCCATACATCCTGCTTCATTTCTGACATTAATGCAGCTTTCTCTATAATCTCCCACTCCTCCGGACGGATATTCTGTCGGAAAGTAATCTAAAAATGAAGATTTTTCACGTTCATTTACAGATGGTGTAAACGGAGGTTCTTCTGTTCTTAACAAATAGTACGCATCTGCATCCTCTAAATATTCTCCATAATATACATGCCCAACATATCCTTCCGGTGAAATACCGATCAAGTATGATGTATTTTCTGTATCCAGCTTAAAGATTCTTCTTGTTTCATTATATATAACAGACATTTTATGCCCTCCCTTTTGTCATAGCTTTCTCAAGCTCTTTCAGTTTCTCTGCCGCATCTTTTCTTATATCAGCTTTGTAATCACGCACTGTAAATGATATTTTATCTTTTGATTTTAATAAGTGCTGTTGGTGATTTTGGCTTACCATCCCTATATATCTCCCCTGATTTCATAAGAGGATTTATAACCTCATTTAGGAATTGGCTTCTGCTTCGGTAGTTAAGAGACATCTGCAGTTCCTTAATTGGCTTTGGTCCTTCCATCTTAAGAATAGCCAGAACTTTTTCTCCATCAGTAAGTCCTTCCAAATCAAGTTCTATAACTTCATCCCTATATAATCTGTCGAATAATTTCAAATTCAAGAATCCCGGATATATAGATACTACCGGTTGAATTTCATCAGGACAGGCTTTGTAGGATTCAATCATGGTTTGAAAACCGGTTCCACCTCTCTCCATCAGATTTGCCACATCCAGGCAAGCTGCTATGATAGCATTTCTTCTGATAGAAGGTATTGAACCAGCTGGATATGCATTGTAATCTTTAGGCAGTAACCATGACCCCGGTGAAACTATTTCTATTCTGTCTGAGTATATGTCAACATCAATCTGTGTTCCCGAAATAGAATAATCCCTATGGGCAATAGCATTTACCAACGCCTCTCTTACAGCTTCCTTAGGATATGATCTGATTTCATTCCGTCCGCCATTTTCTGTTTTTACCCAGCCTGTTTTTGTATTTCGTTCAATAAAGTTTAATGCATTTGTAAAAACATTTGCAATAGACCCCCTGAATCTGTTGCTATCTAAAACGATACCTGTCTTGTTTTTACCTTTCCACAAACGGCAGCATATCATTGTATCATCTTCACTATAGTTGTCTGAAAACATTATAAATCCTGATTTTGCATACCCATCTTTTGAAACTATTTCTTCGTTCTGCAATTCTTTCATTGTTGGAGCAGATTTATCTTGTCTGTATTCCTTACAAAGATTAAGGTATACTGACCACTGATTATCAGTATATGCCACCTCGCTTGTCTCATTATCTACACCATATTTTCTCTTTGAAAGTGAAATAATTTCTTCCGGCGTTGCAGGAGTCGCATTTCCATCTCCCTTTATAAAAACTGTTTCATTGTAATCTCCTTCTCTATATCTTATTACAGAATCTGCAGGAGCAACTTTAACAGCTAATACAAAATGTTCCGCATTAGAATCCACACTTCTCATCATATATGAAATCTTAATGTGTGGAAAAATATGTCTATCATTAATCCTTGAAATTAATAGTTTTGTTTTATCAACTTCTTCAAGATCAATTCCAAAAGCCTCTCCACCGTTTGATACACCTATAAATAAGGTTCCTCCCTTATCATTTGCATATCCAATAAGAGTTTTTGCCCATTTAATGGGATTATCCGGATTTAATATCGCTTTATATTCATAACTTGTATCTTCTGTAATAACATCTGGATATAGCTCTCTGATTTTCATGAATCTCCTCCATTAACAATGTTCTTGACATAACTATATCAAACATTACTAAACATTACAACAACATTACTAACACATTATGGACGGAAATTCACAGGCTTTTCCATCTATTTTAAAGTAAGATAAGGCTCCGAAACATTATATGTCATTACTCAGACATTACAACAACATTACTTACTGTGATTAAATCCACAAAATCAAATAAAGTTTTTACAATTGCCTGCATAATAAATTTCATTTCTACTAAAATATTACTATGCAACACTCCTGACATAAAAAGCAGCAACGATTCCCACCGCCACTGCTTGTCACTTCTTAATATAAATGTTCCCACCCAGAGTCGAACTGGGGATTGAGACTTAGGAGGTCCCCGTTATATCCACTTAACTATGAGAACAACTCGGCTAAACACCAAGAGAGATTTTATCACAAAACATCAGCAAGGTCAATGATACCCTGAGATTAAAAAGAAGCTGCCACCTGGCGATTACAATCGCCAGAGTGGCAGCTTCCATAAACACATTTATCGGATTAGTTTAATTATTGTAACTTGAACTTATCAATTGCTTCCTTAAGATCCTCTGCAATTTTATCAAGTTCACCTGTAAATTCGTTAAGGTCATGCATTGTCTGCTCAACATCAACGGCTGATGCTGTAACCTCTTCAGAGGCTGCGGCAGTCTCAGTTGCTACTGCTGCAACATCCTCCATCTTGCTTACAACATTATTTCTATTAGTATCCATAGCTTCATTGAGCTGTGTAATGTTATCAAGACCTTCCTTAAGTCCGTTAACTGAATCAGAAATTGTATTAAACAGTTCCTTAGCATCCTTAATAGATACATTCTGTTCCTCTATAATACCAACTGACTCATCCATTGTCTGCTCAACCTGCTGTGACTTAATAGTAATCTCATTAACAATCTGTTTAATCTCGTCAGTTGACTGTTGTGACTGTTCAGCAAGCTTTCTTATCTCATCAGCAACTACTGCGAATCCCTTACCGCTCTCTCCTGCTCTTGCTGCCTCAATAGAAGCATTAAGTGATAACAGGTTAGTCTGCTCTGTAATTTCTGTAATGGCATCTGATATAAAATTAATCTTCTCTATACTGCTTACCATCTCAGATACAACTGCTTTAGAAATCTTAGAGTTATCAATTGAACGCTGTCCCTTAGTAATAAGTTCATCAACAATTGTAAGTCCCTTATTACTTAACTTCTGTGTTTCAACAGACATCTCACTGATATCAGTTACATAAGCCTTAGTTTCCTTTAATCTGTCTGCAAGATTCTCTACTTCCTGTGTTGCTGTCTGTGTACTGTCTGCCTGACCTGATGCACCAACTGCAACACTCTGTATAGCCTCTGAAACCTGACCTACTGTCTCTGTAGTAGACTTAGATACTCCTGCAATCTTAGCCGATGCATCTACTATAACTCCACTCTTTTCCTCAACGCCCTTAATAAGAACTGCCATGTTCTCAACCATGTTGTTAAAGTTATTCTCAAGGTCTCCAAACTCATTCTTCTTCTTTACATCAATTCTGTCTGTTAAATCACCACTGGCAACATCCTTCATATGGCCAGAAACCTTCTTAATCTCCTTAGTCATAGAAGCTGTAACTGAAAGTGCAATACCAATTCCAATAACAAATGCTATAATACTGAATATAACAGTATTGCTAATCATCTTATTAGTTGTAGCAGATGTTTCTTTAGAACTGATAAAACCAACAAGTGTCCATCCTGTAACAGCATCCTTAGATGTTACTACATGTACCTTTTCACCATTAATGTTTTCATCAAATGAAAATGCTTTATCATAATCATCCTCTGTAAGACCTTTAACTGTACTCCAGCAATTCAGTCCTGATACTGAATCTGTTACATACTTGTTATTATCATTATTAACAAGTATATTACCATCTTCATCTGCAAGTACAACAAATCCTGTATTAAGAAGTCCGATACCCTGTACAAAATCAGTAATCTCAGAAAAATCAATATGCATACCCACAGTACCATAATTCGTTCCGTCTGAATGCTTAATTTCCTGTGAAACAGTAATTATTGTCTTATCAAAATCCTTGCTGTAATATGGCTTTGAAAAATAAGCATAAATGCTGTTTCTTGCCTTAAGACCTTTACAATCTGTGTACCATACTTCCTTAGTTCTGTCTACACCATTCTCAAGACCACCCTTACTAAGTGTCTTACCAGTCTCTGGGTTATATTCTCCCCAACCTGTAATCTCAAGATTAGTATTAGTAGCAAAGAACGCTCTTTCTGCACCATTAGTAACCTTAACTGATGCAATAAGAGAATCTCTTACTGCCTTAACATTATCACTTAATGTTCCCTGATCCTCAAGATGCTTTACTTCATTCTTTCTTGTAAGCAGGTCTACCGGCTGCGACAGAGTCTTAAGATATGTAGTAAACTGATTCTGTGCTTCATTCAAAGTCTGCTCACTTGTTACCTTCATGTTATTTTCCATTGAAGACGAAGTTGTTGTAATTGAACTTACCATAAGCATTACAATAGGAATTGTAATGGCAACAACGAAAAATAAAACAAGCTGAAAGCCTAATTTTCTGAAAAACTTCATAGCTTTCCCTCCTCGTTGATAATTAATAATATTTAGTTGACATTTCCGATTTCTTATATGCCTTGTATTATAATACCACATTTGTAATAATATGTAAATTTCTATATTAAATACATTTTATTATGAAAGCATATATTTAACAACAATATCAGTCAGTAAATCTAACATTTCCCTGAAGCCATATCTGTCCTTTGAATCTGCGGCCTACGGCTGGTTCTCCAAGCAGATGTTCCTTATTAACTGCTGTAGTTATAATAAGACTGTTACATTCAAGAACCATAATATATATCTTCTCACCAGTGTATATATTCTCCTCTTCACGCAGTTCAAGAATCTCTCCTATGACAGAATACTGGTCACATTCTACACCGCATGGCATAAATGTTGAGTCTACTATAGTAAATATATCTTCCTTCATGACACGGTTAGAAAGTTCATTGTATGTATCAATATCTTCAATTGTAAGGCTCTCAATTGCATCCTCATCGCCATTCTTTGCTGCCTGAATAAGATTCTTTCTTGCAATTTCATCCTGTCTGCTTTTCTTAGAATTTCTTTCCTTTCTCACTGGAAGCATAATAATTCCACCAAGCGACAGTCCTGTAAGTGCCACCTTTTTGTTTCTGATTGGTACTTTACCAATTTCGTTCTTTCTGTCAGGATTAAAATCATCCGCATTAAAATCCTTACCACTGTACAGATAATCAAGATAATCCATTACATTCTGAAGATAAAATATAAGCGTTACTCCTGTCTTTAATTCATCACATATAACTGCATAGGATTCCTTGTCAAGATGTCTCTCAATAGTCATCTCCTCATTGTCACTTAAAGCCTTCCCCACAACAAACGGAAAATAGTACTCATATTTAAAAATATTCTTTTCATATCTTCCATACACATACAATCCGGTTGAGTTGCTAAGGCGCAAGATAATAACGCCACGATCTAATTTCTCGTGGCGTATCACAAATCCTTCTTTTATGCTTTCTCTAATTCCTGTTTTTATAAATTTTGCCTCAGCCTCTGATGTCATATTATCAAATCCAAGGGTTCTTATATATAAATTCATAGCTGCTCCAATGCTCTATTCTGTATCTACTATAAACATAGTAAGCTGCTTTAATAAGTTATACTCTACATTTTCAGTATAAGGTGTTCCATCTGCATGCTCTGTCATTCTTATAACAGGTCTGTCTGCAGCTTCCTTATTCTGTCTTATAACTACAGCTTTTTCGCCATCACTTGTGTAAACTGTACAGCCGACAGGGTATGCAGCAACTGAGTCTAAGAATTTTGAAGCAATTGTAGGGTCATATTTTACTCCCGAATGCACTTTGATGTATTCAATAGCTTCATATATCTTCATCTTCTCACTGCCTATGCCACTTATCATACTGTCAAAATCATCACAGATAGAAACAAGCTTAACTTCTGGTTTAAGCCTGTCACCCTTATGCTGGAAAGGATATCCTGAGCCATCAATTCTTTCATGGTGAAAGAGAATAATCTCCTTTGCCACGTCAGGAAGCCATTCCTCGTCCTGCAGTGAGCTGTATCCAAATATAGTATGCTTCTTATATTCAACAGCATCTTTATTAGTCATCTTATTCTCACTAACATTAACATAAGGAACATTAATATATCTGAGTCCTATATCATGAAGTATTGCTCCCATCGCAATATTATGTATCTGTTTATTACTCATTTTAAGCCTTAATGCCATAATTGTTGACAAAGTACATACATTAATACAGTGTGTATACATGTCAGTACTTACATTCCTGATTTCAGTAATATTATTCACAACCTCCGGCTCTGCAATAACTGTATCAAGTATTCTCTGTGCCTCATTAACAATTATCTTAAGTTCTTCATTATGTTTATAAATGTGTTTTTCTAATATTTTTTTTACTATCTGCCTTGAATTATTGGCAGTTTCTTCAAGTCTGTATGGATATTCTTCCTCTTCCCGTGCCGTATCACTATCAGAAGTATTCTCCCTGACAATTCCCTCTTTTTCGTCTTTTATGTATACAGTTCTTACTCCAAGATTAATTGCTCTTTCAATAAGTTCATCTGTCAGAGCAACATCCGCATGAATAAGAACAGTCCCCGAATGCGACAATATAGGAAAAGCTAATATATCGTTTTCTTTAAGATTATCAACACTAACCTGTTTCATAAGCCGCTCCATCCTTAACAAAAGATTTATTAGTCCCCCAGTTACTAGGTAAAAGATAGCATATTTTAATTAATATTACAATGAATATTGACTTATAATTATATTAGTGTTATATTGACATTGTTAAATTATTATCAATCAATATTGCACGAATCAAGTTATGGAGGAAATGTTATGTCAAAGAATTTAACTGAGAATTACCCAATTGTTGACACAGTCGAAGCTCTTGAAGAAAGGCTTGCCGGTGTACGGGAGGCTCAACGCATCTTCGCAACTTATACTCAGGAACAGGTAGATAAGATATTTACTGCTGCTGCACTTGCTGCCAATAAAGCAAGAATTCCTCTTGCCAAGCTTGCAGTTGAAGAAACTGGTATGGGAATTGTAGAAGATAAGGTTATCAAGAATCATTATGCCTCTGAATACATTTATAATGCTTACAGAGATACTAAGACTTGTGGTGTTATTGAAGAGGATAAGGCATATGGAATTAAAAAGGTTGCTGAACCTATTGGAGTTGTTGCAGCCGTAATCCCAACAACTAATCCAACTTCAACAGCTATTTTCAAAACTCTTATTTCACTTAAGACTAGAAATGGTATTATCATAAGCCCACATCCACGAGCTAAGAAATCGACAATTGCAGCAGCTAAGGTTGTTCTTGAAGCTGCTGTTGCAGCAGGTGCCCCTGAGGGAATCATTGGCTGGATAGATGTTCCTTCCCTTGAGCTTACAGATACACTTATGAAGGAAGCAGATATTATCTTAGCTACCGGCGGACCTGGAATGGTTAAAGCTGCTTACTCTTCTGGAAAGCCCGCACTTGGTGTAGGTGCTGGTAATACTCCTGCTATCATCGATGAATCAGCAGATGTAATACTTGCTGTTAACTCAATTATTCATTCTAAGACATTTGACAATGGTATGATATGTGCTTCTGAACAGTCTGTAATTGTTGACAAGAAGGTTTACAAGGCTGTTAAAGAAGAATTTGCATACAGAGGCTGCTACTTCCTTAATAAGAGCGAGACAGAAAAGGTAAGAAAGACTATTATTATCAACGGTGCCCTTAATGCGAAGATTGTTGGTCAGAAAGCCCATACTATTGCTGCTTTAGCAGGCGTTACTGTTCCTGAAGAAACTAAAATTCTTATCGGTGAAGTAACATCTGTAGACCTCTCAGAAGAATTTGCTCATGAAAAGTTATCACCTGTCCTTGCAATGTACAAGGCAGAAGATTTTGAAGATGCTCTTTCAAAAGCTGAACACCTGATTGCAGATGGTGGATTTGGTCATACATCATCTCTTTATATTAATGTTGAAACACAGGCAGACAAGATTGCTGAATTCTCTGAAAGAATGAAGACATGCCGCTGCCTTATCAATACACCTTCATCTCACGGTGGAATCGGTGACCTCTACAACTTTAAGATGGCTCCTTCTCTTACACTTGGATGCGGCTCTTGGGGCGGAAACTCAGTATCTGAGAACGTTGGAGTAAAGCATCTGCTTAATGTAAAAACTGTCGCTGAGAGGAGAGAGAATATGCTTTGGTTTAGAGCACCTGAGAAGGTTTACTTTAAGAAGGGCTGCTTACCTGTTGCCCTTGATGAACTTGGAACTGTAATGGGTAAGAAGAAAGCATTTATCGTTACTGACCAGTTCCTTTATAAGAATGGTTATACCAAATGTGTCACAGATAAGTTAGATTCTTTAGGAATCATGCATACTACTTTCTATAATGTAGCACCAGATCCAACACTTGCATGTGCTAAAGAAGGTACAGCAGCTATGAGACTTTTCGAACCTGATGTAATCATCGCAATTGGTGGTGGTTCTGCAATGGATGCTGCCAAGATTATGTGGGTTATGTATGAACATCCTGAGGCAGACTTCCTTGATATGGCTATGCGTTTCATGGATATCAGAAAGAGAATATACACATTCCCTAAGATGGGCGAGAAAGCTTACTTTGTCGCTATCTCAACATCTTCTGGAACAGGATCAGAGGTAACTCCTTTTGCAGTTATTACTGATGAAACAACCGGTCAGAAATATCCACTTGCTGACTACGAATTACTTCCTAAGATGGCTATTATCGATGCTGACATGCATATGAATCAGCCTAAGGGACTTACAGCAGCTTCTGGTATTGATGCACTTACACATGCACTTGAAGCATACGCTTCCATTATGGCAACAGAATATACAGATGGTCTTGCATTACAGGCTATGAAGAATATATTTGAATATCTTCCAGCAGCTTATGAATTAGGTGCACATGATGCAGTTGCAAGAGAAAAGATGGCAACAGCTTCTACTATGGCTGGTATGGCTTTTGCTAATGCTTTCCTTGGAGTGTGCCACTCACTTGCACATAAACTGGGTGCATATCACCACCTTCCACACGGAATTGCTAATGCCCTTCTTATCACTGATGTAATGAGATTCAATGCTGCAGAGGTTCCAACAAAAATGGGAACATTCTCACAGTACCAGTATCCACATTGCAAAGCACGTTATGTTGAGTGTGCTGACTTCCTTGGAATTCAGGGTAAAGATGATGATGAGAAATTTGAAAACCTCATCAAGGCTATTGAAGAATTAAAGGCAAAGGTAGGAATTAAGAAAACTATTGCAGATTATGGTGTTAAAGAGGAAGACTTCCTTGCAACTCTTGATGAGATGACAGAAGCTGCATTTGATGACCAGTGTACTGGTGCTAACCCAAGATATCCTCTTATGAGTGAAATGAAAGCCATGTACTTAAAGGCTTACTATGGTAAATAATCATCATTATTATTTTAAGAAAGGAAGACATGTCATATGAAAAAATATTTAGCAAAATCTAAGTTAAAATCAGTATATGTAGAGAATGGCAAAGCTACTAAGGTCTTTGCCAAGACCTACAACAAATCAGATGTTTTATATGAAGCTCTTAATACTTCTAGAGTTGAAGACGCAGGCGTTAATATTCCAAAGCTTTTAGAGGTTGCTGTTACTGACGGTAAATGGTCTATCACAAGTGAATATGTTGAAGGTCCTACTCTTACACAATTAATTGAAAAATACCCTGACAAGGCTGATGATTATATTAAGAAAATGGTTGAATACCAGATATCTTTCCAGAAGAAGTCTAACCCACTTCTTCTGGTATTAAAGGATAAAATGAACCGCCAGATTAACTCTATTGAAGAACTTGATAACAGCGTTAAGTATGAACTTCTTACAAGACTTAATTCCATGAAGAATCATACTAAGCTTTGTCACGGAGATTATTGTCCTGATAATATTATTGTTACTGCTGATGCCAAGGGAAATATCAAAGAAATCACAGCAGTTGACTGGGTACATGCTACACAGGGTAATGCATCTGCCGATATTGCGAATACATTTTTACTTCTCAAATTACAGTTTGGTGACAAGAGTGATATTCCTGAAAAGTACATAAGTGCTTTCTGTGAATTAACTAACACAAAACGTTCATATGTTAATGAATGGCTTCCATTAGTTGCAGCAGCAAGACTTACTAAGAATAAAGAAGAAGAAAAAGAACTTCTTAATCAGTGGATTAATGTTGTAGATTTCCAGTAAAAGTTTTCCACATACCAATATAAACAAAGTTTTCCACATTAAAATACTGGTTTTTAACAGCATTTTAATGGATTTCCCACAGAATTAACACACTTATCCACAAAATTTGTGGATAACATAAAACAAATGTGGATAAAACATATTCATTTGATATGTTTTATCCACATTTTTAATAATATCTATTTAGTATTCATATTACTTAACTGGTACTAATTCTGCCTTACCACCCATGTACATACGAAGAGCTTCTGGAATAAGAACTCTTCCATCTGCCTGAAGGTTATTCTCAAGGAAAGCAATAAGCATTCTTGGAGGTGCAACACATGTGTTGTTAAGCGTATGTGCAAAGTACTTGTTCTTGTCCTTACCCTGAACTCTTATCTTAAGTCTTCTTGCCTGAGCATCTCCTAAGTTAGAACATGAACCAACCTCGAAGTACTTCTTCTGTCTTGGTGACCATGCTTCAACATCAATAGACTTAACCTTAAGGTCAGCTAAATCTCCTGAACAGCACTCAAGTGTTCTTACTGGAATATCCATTGTTCTGAAGAAATCTACTGTATTCTGCCATAATTTATCAAACCACATCTTGCTCTCTTCTGGCTTGCATACAACAATCATTTCCTGCTTCTCGAACTGGTGGATTCTATATACACCTCTTTCCTCGATACCATGTGCACCCTTCTCCTTTCTAAAACATGGAGAATAGCTTGTAAGTGTCTTAGGAAGCTCTTCCTCTGGTGTAATTGTATCAATAAACTTACCAATCATTGAATGTTCGCTTGTTCCAATAAGGTAAAGATCTTCACCTTCTATCTTATACATCATGGCATCCATTTCATCAAAGCTCATAACACCGGTAACTACATTACTTCTTATCATATAAGGAGGAATACAGTATGTGAACCCTCTGTCAATCATGAAATCTCTTGCATATGAGATAATTGCTGAATGAAGTCTTGCAATATCTCCCATAAGGTAATAAAAACCATTACCAGCAACCTTACCAGCTGCATCCATATCGATTCCGTTGAATCTTTCCATAATATCTGTATGATATGGTACTTCAAAATCAGGAACTACAGGCTCACCAAACTTCTCAATTTCAACATTCTCGCTGTCATCTTTTCCGATTGGTACACTAGGATCTATGATGTTAGGAATAGTCATCATAATCTTATTAACCTTTTCATTAAGTTCCTTTTCAGAAGCCTCTAATTCAGCAAGCTTTGCTGCATCTGCACTTACCTGTGCCTTAACTGCCTCTGCCTCTTCCTTCTTTCCCTGTGCCATAAGAGCACCTATCTGCTTAGAAAGCTTGTTCCTGTTTGCTCTTAATTCATCAGCTTCTGTCTGTGTTGCACGAGCTTTAGCATCAAGCTCAATTACTTCATCTACAAGTGGAAGCTTTCTGTCCTGAAATTTATTCTTAATATTCTGTTTTACAATATCCGGGTTTTCTCTGACAAATTTTAAATCTAACATTACTCCTCATTTCCGTGTCCTATCATTGACACTATTTTATCAAATTTACCAAATGCTATTATGCACCTTTTTCTGTATATTTTCAATTACATTTTGTCTTTCTGCATTAAATCGTTAATTTCTTTACTTAATTCTTCGTCTCCCATACGTCCGGCCAGTGCCTGCTTAACAGCTTTCTCCTCTTCTTTACCAAGTTCAATATAAGACTTTCCATTAACTATTTCCTTAATATAAGCAAAACAGCCATCATTGCTGTGCATTACATTTACAACGTATCCATTGTCTTTCTTATCAAGCATACATAGCGCAAAGCTTAACTTTCCACCCATTTCATGAAATGCATCATACTTATTAACACCAACCTTCTGGAATGTAAGCTGCATCTTTTCATATATGTCCTTAATAGCTTCTGTATTATCTTGACTTGTCTTCTGAAGATTGATAATGTCATCGGTATATTTTCTGACCATTTTCTCCATGCTCTTTCCATCAGAGCCTTCCATCATCATCTCATACTTTTTCGTCATAGCACAAGCCTTGCATATTGCAACAATTGCAAGAACTATTGCTGCAATTGTTATTACAAGCAGACCTATAACTACATAAAGTGTGTCCACTTTAAATAATCCAAATACATCTAACATAATTTTTCCTTTCTGTATATTAGCTTATTAATATATTATCAAATTAGTTATATAGTATATATTATATATAAACTTAATTATTCATTAATTTTCTTTAACATATCATATATTCTTTCAAGCTCTGCCTGTGAATAATACTGAATTTCAATTTTACCCTTGTTATTATTCTTATTTTTGATAACTACTTGTGTACCCATGATTTTCTTCAATTTTTCTTCAAAATCTCTATATACAAAATCATTTTCTGGCTTTGTCTTTTCCACAGATTTATCTAACTTATCAATATTTTTAACAAGTTTTTCAACATCTCGCACATTGAGTTTTTCGTCAAATATCTTCTGTGCAACCATGTATTGTTTCTCTTTATCTTCAATACTAATAATTGCTCTTGCATGACCACTACTTAATTTTCCTTCGATTACCATTTCCTGAACTCTTTCATCCAGCTTTAATAATCTCAACGAATTTGTAATTGCGGTTCTTGATTTTGCCACCTTTTCTGCAACTTCATCCTGTTTTAATCTATAATCTTTAATAAGCTGCTGATATGCAAGTGCTTCTTCTATTGGATTAAGATCTTCTCTCTGTATATTCTCAATAAGAGCTATCTCCATAACTTCCTGTGATGAATAGTCCTTAATAATAACCGGTACTTCTTTAACACCCGCAAGTCTTGCAGCTCTGAATCTTCTTTCACCAGCTATAATCTGATAATTTTTATCCATCTTTTTAACAAGAAGTGGCTGTAACACTCCATACTGTTTTATTGATTCTGAAAGTTCTATAAGAGCATCCTCATCAAATGCTTTTCTTGGCTGATTCTTGTTAGGCTCAATCTGAGAAATCTTTAATTTAGTTTCTGCAGAAACCGGAACTTCTTTAACAACCTCTTTTACCACTTCCTTAACAACTACTTTCTGATCATTAGTATCTTCTTCCTGAAACAGATTACCAATGCCTTTTCCCAATCCTCTTGATTTACTTGTTTTAGTGTTCTTTGTTGGCATACTATTACAATCCTCCATTATATTTATTCTTCTCTTCCCATTACTTCTTCCGCTAATAACCTGTAACTCTCTGCACCAGTAGACTTTGGATCATATAGATTTATTGGTAGTCCGTGACTTGGTGCTTCTGCCAGACGAATATTTCTTGGTATAATTGTTTTGTAAATATTTTGTTTAAGATTATCCTTAACATTTTCGACTACTTGTAATGACAAATTTGTTCTTGAATCATACATTGTAAATACCACACCTTCAAGTTCAAGTTGTGGATTTAGTTTTTTCTTTACAAGATTAATCGTATGTATAAGCTGTGTTAATCCCTCTAATGCATAATATTCACATTGAATTGGAACCAGAACAGTATCAGCTGCCGTCATTGCATTAACAGTAAGCATACTTAATGAAGGAGGACAATCAAGTATAATATAATCATATCTGTCTCTTACTTCTAATATACTTTCTTTTAAAATATACTCTCTATTATCTACGTCAATTAAATCAATCTCCGCACCTGCAAGATTCACATTAGATGGAAGTATATCTAAATTATCAATTATATTTTCTACTATTGCATCTTTAATATTACATTCTCCCAATAACACCTCATAAACTGTTTTTTCAATGTCTGTCTTAGGCAATCCAAAACCACTTGTTGTATTTCCCTGCGGATCAATATCTATTATAAGAATCTTCTGTCCTGCTTCTGCAAGGCATGCCGCCAAATTTATAGCTGTTGTTGTCTTACCAACTCCACCTTTCTGATTTGCTATTGCAATTATTCTTCCCACATTACCCTCTTATTCCATATGTTCTATGTTTCACGTGAAACATAATTTCATATCATTTTATTTAATAAATAACTTTTTATCTTTTTTATTATAGCACACATTATTACAATGTGTTATAAAAAATTGTATTTTTTATGTTTCACGTGAAACATAAAAAAGATATATATATTTCTATTTTGAAATATATATATCTTTTCATAATTTTAGTTTAATTATAATATGTAATATAAATATTAATAGTCAAACTACTTTATACTAATTATATTATTTTTTATTGCAAATACTGCAGCCTGTGTTCTATCAGAAACACCTATTTTCTTAAATATGTTAGATACATGATTTTTTACTGTTCTTTCACTTATATTAAGTGTCAATGCGATTTCTTTATTAAATGCACCAGATGCAATCATTTTCAACACTTCCATCTCTCGTCTTGTAAGATCTGATACTTTTTCTTTTAATACATCTCTTTCTGCAAGACTGGAATTAAGTAATGGCATAAGAGAAGGTTCAATATATGTTTCACCAGAATAAACAGAAAATATAGCTTTCTTTAATGTATCAAAATCAGAATCTTTTAATATAAATCCGTCACATCCAATTTCTAATGCTTTAACCAGATATTCAATTTCATTATGTATTGTAAGTACAATAACCTTGCATAACATTTTTTGTTGTTTCATTATATTAAGAACCTGAATTCCATCCATATTAGGCATATTAATATCCAATAAAACAATATCAGGTTTTGTCTTATTAGTAAGATTGAGACATTCATACCCATCTCCTGCTTCTGCCACAACATTTATCTCTGAATCAGTTTCTAAAAGTTGTTTTAAACCTTCTCTTACCATTCTATGGTCATCAGCTAATAATATATTAACCGCCATAATTACACTCCTTTCTTACCAAACTGGTATTTCTATAAAAAAATCCGAACCATTATCATATATATATTTAATATTTCCATTTAATAATGCAACTCGTTCTTTTAACATTGTTAATCCAAATCCAGAATTTTTATTTTTATCATAAACAGTATTATAATAATCAAATCCTTTTCCATTATCCTTAAATTCAATAATCACATTGTTATCTTTAAGAGTAACGTTAATTATAATTTCTGTCCCGTTAGAATATTTAATTGCATTACTATTTAATTCATTTATAATTCGAAGTATTGATATAATAAGATTTGAATCTATACTTAATTCATCATCAAAATTTATTGATGAATAATATGTAATTACATTACTTTCTCTATTAAATTTATCAATCATATTCATAATAGCATTCTTAAATCCAAAATCATCAACACTCATTGGTCTTAATTCATATATTATATTTCTCAATTCATTAATTGATTCTTTTATCAATACAACTGAATTGTTAATTTCGAGTTTTGATCTTGTAATATCAGTATTAATAATTTGAGATATAAATTCCTGCTTATGTATTAAAGCTGTAAGATTCTGCACAACACTGTCATGAATATCTCTTGATATACGTTTTCGGTCAAGTTCAATAAAATCAATTAGTTTGACATTATCATGTATAGAATCACTCATTGTTTCACGTGAAACATTGGAATCATCTCTTAAAATATTAATAAGTTCTTCAATTTTAGTTTCAACATCGTTTTTCTGATTATTCAAAAAATTAATTTTATTATTCAATTCATATTTTGAATCCTGTAATGTTTGTAACCTAATATTATCAGTTTGTTTTAATGAAATCAATGAATGAAATATATCTTCTGACCAGTCTTTTTCTTTATTTAACTTAATAAGATTCTTATCAACAGTTTTTAGCTCAATCTCTGTTGAATGAATTTCATTAGTAATATCATATAATTTTTTCTTATAACAATTTAATTCATTTTCAACATACTGTTTACATAAATTTGACATTATATTACTAACTCCATTCTTTGTTTATATACAGATAATTAATTTTTAATATTATATAAATATTCTTAATAAGATATTTCAGAAACTTTTAAGATGATAATACTCTATTAATACCAATAAATAAAGTACTTTTTTACTATAAAGTACTAATTTATTTAAAAAACATCTCAAGAAGTGGTAATAATATATATTTTAGAAGATGCATTAACACAAATTGTCATTGCCACACACAAAATAATGGAATATAATAATTTTATCTAAAAGTGCGTTAGAACATTTTCTTTCGGGAAATTCAGGAGGCATCTATTATGAATAAATGGCAAAAAATAGGACTGGCAGTAGGTATGGGAACTGCTGTTATTACTACTACACACCTGATTAACAGCATAATATTCAAATCATCAACCGCTAATAATTATACAGGTAAAAGAATAAGAAGCAATTATCAGTGGAAGTTCGGCAATATTGCATATATAACTGCCGGCTCAGGTTCTCCACTTTTACTTATACACGATCTTAATTCTTACAGTTCAAGCTACGAATGGGAACAGACTATAAACAGTTTTGCTAAGAATCACAAGGTTTACGCTATTGATTTATTGGGATGTGGTCATTCTGATAAACCTAATCTTACTTATACAACATTTATGTATACACAGCTTATCAATGATTTCGTGCTCAATGTTATTCGTTCCAAGACTGATGTTGTTGCTACAGCAGGCTCAACACCAATTGTGATAATGGCTGCATTTAATAATCATGCACTGTTTAATAAGATTATTCTTGTTTCTCCTTTATCAGTTGAAGATGCTCTTAAAGGGCCTGATAACTTAAGTGGAATAAGAAGACACATTTTAAATGTGCCTGTTATTGGAACTTCTGTATACAACATTCTGTTTAACAGACCATCTCTTAGAAAGCTTCTTTCAAAAAATTTTATAGATGGAAGAATTCCGGCTGATTATATCAATGCATGCCATGAGAATGCACATCTTGGTGATGCTTCAGCCAAATATCTGTTTATCAGCACTGAATGTAACTTTACTACTGTTACTATCTCAAAAGCACTTTCTGAGCTTGATAACTGTATATACATGATTAACGGTATGCACAATAATAATGACGTTATTGATGAATATATCCACATCAATCCAGCAATTGAAAATGTTATGATTCAGGATGCCAAGAAGCTTCCACAGGTTGAACAGCCGACTGAATTCGTAAGACAGGCTGAGATTTTTCTTAATTAGTTATCCCTTATGAGATATTTTCATGAAATCCTGATAATCAACAGTTAACCAAAAATAAACCCATATTATCCACAATATGATGATTTACTAATCATTTTATGTGAATAATGTGGGTTTTCTTTATACTATATTGTGTATACATACTGCTTACGCAACTGGTTCTTTAGAAGGAAGTCCCGCTTTTCTTGGAAACTTTCCAGATGTAGGCTTAATCTTCTTGATATATACTAAAGAACGGTCAATATCAGTACCAGGAAGCTGGAATTTCTTCACTTCTTCTACCGTTCCGCCAAGAACACTGACTGCTTTCTTAGCATTTACTAATTCTTCATCAATATCTCCTGACTTATATGCCACAAAATATCCACCAACCTTTACGAATGGAAGGTTATATTCCACAAGAGTTGCTAAGTTAGCAACAGCACGAGAAACACTTACATCAAAATGTTCTCTTAAGTCATTATTTCTTCCACCATCCTCTGCTCTTGAATGAACTGTTTCTATTCCTGTAAGTCCAAGTTCTTCTATTACCTGATTAAGAAACTTTACTCTTTTATTAAGTGAATCAAGCAGAACTATATTAAGCTGTGGATGTGCTATTTTTAACGGAAGCCCCGGAAAACCAGCACCTGTTCCAACATCAATAAGAGAAATCTCTTTCTTTTTATGTCCGATTTTTTCAATATCTAACACAAGACTGTCAACATAATGCTTTAAAAGAACTTCTTCGTAATCTGTAATTCCAGTAAGATTCATAAAGCTATTCCATTCAACCAGAAGCTTATAATACATATCAAACTGCTCGTACTGTCTGTCTGTAAGCTCAACACCTATAGAATTCAGATTATTCTTAAATGTTTCATTTATCATACATTTCTCCTTATCAATGATTAATGCTTTCTTCTAAGAGACTCCAGGTAAACAAGAAGCACTGATATATCAGCAGGCGAAACACCTGATATTCTTGAAGCCTGTCCAATTGAACGAGGTCTGAATTTATCAAGCTTCTGCATAGCCTCTTTTCTTAATCCGCTTATTTCTAAGTAATCAAGGCTGTCTGGTATAAGCTTATTTTCAAGCTTTTTAAAATGTTCAACCTGTCTTAACTGTCTGTCTATATATCCCTCGTATTTCAGATTAATATTAACCTGCTCACATACATCACAAGGCAACTCTGGTCTGTGCTTATCAATTGGAGCAAGAACATCATATGAAAGCTCCGGTCTTCTTATAAGTTCTGCAAGTGTAGCACCTGTTGTAAGCTCTGTACTTCCGTTATCTGTAAGTACCTTCTGTACTTCACTTCCAGTTCCTATATTAACTGACTTAACACGCTCAATTTCTTCATCTATAAGCTGAATCTTGCGGGTAAGGCGGTTCATTCTTTCTTCGCTTATAAGTCCGACTCTGTAACCATATTTAGTAAGTCTTATATCTGCATTATCCTGTCTTAATATAAGTCTGTACTCTGCACGGCTTGTCATCATTCTGTAAGGCTCTGCTGTTTCCTTAGTTACAAGGTCATCTATAAGAACTCCTATATAACTTTCTGAACGGTCAAGTATAAGTGGTTCTTCCTTCTTAACGAAAAGTGCCGCATTGATACCCGCGACAATTCCCTGTGCAGCAGCTTCCTCATATCCTGAGCTTCCATTAAACTGTCCACCAGCAAATAATCCTTCAATCTTCTTGAATTCAAGAGAAGACTTTAACTGAACAGCGTTAATACAGTCATACTCAATAGCATAAGCATTTCTTACGATTCGGACATTCTCAAGACCAGGAACTGTTCTATACATTGCATACTGCACATCCTCAGGCATTGAACTGCTCATTCCACCAAGATACATTTCATTAGTATACAAGCCCTCTGGCTCAATGAATACCTGATGTCTGTCTTTGTCTGCAAATCTTACAACCTTATCCTCAATTGATGGACAGTATCTTGGGCCTGTTCCGTGGATATCTCCTGAATAAAGAGGTGAACGGTCAAGATTATCCATAATAATCTTGTGTGTCTCTTCATTAGTATATGTAAGCCAGCAGCTTACCTGATCTTTCTGTATGCTCTCAGGGTCTGTTTCAAATGAAAATGGCACAACTCTCTTATCACCGAACTGCTCTGTCATCTTAGAAAAATCCACTGACCTTTTATCAACTCTGGCAGGTGTACCTGTCTTGAATCTTCTCACTTCAATTCCATTATCAATAAGTGACTGTGTAAGATGATTGGCAGCCTGTAATCCGTTAGGACCTGTATGATAACTTACATCACCATATATACATCTTGCCTTAAGATATACTCCTGTACATAAAACAACTGCCTTAGCTATGTATTCTGCACCCGAAACAGTCTTTACACCACCAATTTTTCCATCATTAACAATAATCTCTGAAACCTCTGCCTGTCTTATATGCAGATGCTCAGTATTCTCAAGCACATTTCTCATTCTTCTGCTATAATCGGACTTGTCAGCCTGTGCACGGAGTGAATGAACCGCAGGGCCTTTTGATGCATTTAACATCTTTGACTGTATAAATGTAGCATCTATATTCTTTCCCATCTCGCCACCAAGAGCATCTATTTCTCTTACAAGATGTCCCTTAGAACTTCCTCCTATATTAGGATTACAAGGCATCATTGCTATACTTTCAACGCTTACTGTAAATATAATTGTTTCAAGTCCCATTCTTGCAGCAGCAAGGGCAGCCTCACAACCTGCGTGACCAGCACCTACTACAACTACATCATATTCTTCTCTAATATTAGGCATATTACTTCTCCTTATCAACCTGCATTACTTACCCATACAGAACTTTGAAAAAATTCTGTTGGCAAGATCATCTTCAATCTCCTCTCCTATTATAAGACCAAGATTCTCATATGCAGCCATTAAATCAATAGTAAGGAAATCTTCACTTACCATGTTATCAATTCCATCAAGTACAAGCTTTAAGCTGTTCTCAGCCTTCTTTAAAAGTTCTTTATGTCTTGTACTTGTAATATATACATCTTCATTGAACTTAACTTCACCATTAAAGAACATACTTTTAACAGTTTCCTCAAGTTCTTCAATTCCTGTTTCCTGCTTTGCAGATATAGTAACTGTCTCACAATTGATTATTTTCTTAATATCTTCTGCTGTTGTAACCTGTGCAAGATCAGCTTTATTAAGTATTACAAGAACCTTCTTATCCTTGATAAGTTCCATAATCTCATAATCATTATCATCAAGTACTCTTGAAGAATCAACTACATATATTACAAGATCAGCGATTTCTGCAAGCTTCTTAGCCTTATTAACCCCAATGCTTTCAACAACATCATCAGTTTTTCTGATTCCTGCAGTATCAATAAGATTAAGAGTAATTCCAGACAGATTAATCATTTCTTCAAGAGTATCTCTCGTAGTTCCTTCTATATCAGTAACAATTGCTCTCTCTTCTCTTGCAAGTACATTAAGCAGGCTTGACTTTCCTGCATTAGTTTTCCCCAAAATGACTGTACGCACGCCATCATGCATGATTCTGCCATTATCGCATGTTTTTAACAAGTTATCCACATTATTAAGACAGTTTTCCACATCATTTTTAAGGTTATCTACATTAGCATCTATATCAAAATGTTCTGGATCATCAAGTGCAGCCTCAATAAATGCAACATTATTCAATATTATCTCTCTTATATTCTTAATCTTTTCAGATAACTTACCATCTAACTGATTAACAGATGACTTCAGAGCATAATCATTCTTTGCATTAATAATATCAATAACAGCCTCCGCCTGTGACAGGTCAATTCTTCCATTAAGAAATGCTCTCTTTGTAAATTCACCAGGCTCTGCAAGCCTTGCACCAGCGTTAAGTACCGCCTCTAACACCTTCTTAGTAACAAGAATACCGCCATGACAGTCAATCTCAACAATATTCTCTCTTGTATAAGTGTTAGGAGCTTTCATTACAATTACAAGTGCTTCATCAATTTCATTACCGTTATCACATATATTTCCAAAATGTACCGTATGACTCTGTACATTTGCAAGCTTAATATTCTTTTTTGACTTAAAAACTTTATCTCCAATAATAATTGCATCAGGACCGCTTATTCTTACAATACTAATTCCACCGCTTGACACTGTACTTGTAGATATAGCTGCTATTGTATCCTCCATTTCCATCCTCCATATAAAAAATGCTGTGATAATAATACCACAGCATTTAATAAAATCATATATCTAATTATCTGTTATATCTGTTATTATTCTCTCTTTCAAGATAAACAACAACATGTCTGAAAGGTTCTTCACCCTCACTTCTTGTAGAAACAAACTTATCTGCCTGAAGTGCTGAATGAATAATTCTTCTTTCATATGGGTTCATAGGCTCAAGTGAAACAGGTCTTCTGCTTCTCTTAACCTTGTATGCAATGTTCTTAGCAAGAGACTCAAGAGTTTCTTTTCTTCTCTTTCTATAGTTCTCTGTATCTAATTTGACTCTTACATACTTCTCACTGTTCTTGTTAATTACAAGACTTGTAAGATACTGGATAGAATCAAGTGTCTGTCCTCTCTTACCGATAAGAACACCCATGTTATCTCCAGAAAGATCTACATTAACGCTATTTTCTTCATCGTCAAATGTAATATCAGCCTTAACTTCCATGCTCATAGCACCAAACATGCTGTCAAGAAATGCTTTGATATCTTTTCTGATAACTTCCTTCTGTTCTTCTGTAAAAGGCTCTTCCTTTGGCTGTGCTTCAGCCTTAGGAGCTTCCTTAACTTCTGCATTCTTGTGATTATCAGCAGGCTTGTGTTCCTTTTTGAACTCTTTCTTAGGTTCAGACTTGAATTCCTTCTTAGGCTCTGCCTTTTTTAAATCATCAGTCTTCTTTTCAAATTTCTTTTCAAATTTCTTTTCAACATGAACTGGTTCTTCTGACTTCTTAGGAGTCTCAACAGACTTAACTTCTGGTTCTTCCTGTTTTTCTCTTGCTTTAATCTTTGCAGGCTTAGAATTAAATATTCCTAAAAATCCTGAATTACCTTTGTCTATAACTTCATAATCAAGCTTATCACTTGGAATACCAAGCTTAGTGCAGGCATTAGTTATAGCTTCTTCAACAGATTTTCCTGTAACTTCAATATATTCCATTACTTAACCCTCTCTATTTTCTTTTATCGTTGACCTCATTGTATCTTGATACCATACCAACCTTATCAGCAAGACTTCCTGGTTTAGCTGCCTTACCGCTTGCTGCTGCGGCTTCCTTTAATTCCTGTATCTTCTTATCGTTAGCTTCTTTTCTTTCCTGAAGCTTCTTTGCTCTGTCAGCACTTGAAGAAGCAGAAGAATTCTTATTATTATTCACATTCTTAGTACTTACAGAAGCACCTTTAACGATAGTTTCTGCTGGAAGTCCCTTCTTGGCTCTCTTCTTATTACGTTTTTCAACATTCTTTTCTACAATCTTATCTGTTCCAATCTTATCGTAATATCTGTTAATAAAGATAGTCTGGATTGTCTGTATAACAGCAGTTGCAATCCAGTAAACACCAAGACCTGAAGGAAGACTTATTGCAAGAAATGCTGACATAAGTGGCATGAAATAAGTCATCATCTTCATAGATGCTGCTGCTGGATTATCACTGTCAGGCTGCTCCATGCCAGCCTGTGAAACCTTAACAGATATAAACTGTGTAACACCTGCAAGAATTGGAATTAATATAGCTATATGAAGACCAAAACCTGGGTTCTGAGACATATTAACACCTAAGAAAGTGTTCATATGGTTAATCTTATCAAGATTCTGTGTAATCATATCAGAAAAAGCTGGAAATGCTTCTTTTAACTTAATCCACTGATCTGAAGTAAATGAATTAAGTGTTGTTACAGCTGTACTTGTATTACTCCAGTCAACAGTTCTGCCATATATCTCATTAAGTGTATCAGCATATCCTGATACAGATGAGATACCATCAGCACCATTAAGTCCAAGTATATTAAGGAAAAGTACCTTAATCTGTGAAATATAAAGCGGTATCTGCTGGAAAACTCTGTAAAGAGCAAAAAGAATAGGCATCTGGATAAGAAGCTGTACACAGCTTCCCCACTGTGAAACACCGTATTTTTCATAAACAGCCTTAGTTTCTGCCTGCATCTTCTGCATAGCAACAGTATCACTGTTCTTTCCTTTATACTTCTCCTGAATAGCTTTTATCTCCGGGTTCATAACTGACTGTAACTTAGTCATCTTCTGCTGCTTAATCTGTAATGGAAGCATTAACATTTTAACAAGCAGAGTAAAAATAATGATTGCTATTGCAATATTACCAATTCCTATTGCATTAAGACCCATGAAAAGGATGTCTAAAATGTAACCAAGTAACTGTGCAATTGGCTTAATAATACTCAAATTGTCACCTCCGCATAATATAGCACTATCCATATATTCAGTTGTTTATTGCTTTTTTCTTTTCCCATATCTGCCTATTGGCACAGGATCAAAGCCATAAGCGTTCTTATTAAATGGATTGCACCTTAATATTCTTTTAAGTGCCAACCACCCACCTAAGAAAACTCCATACATTTCAATAGCTTCAATCGCATATTGCGAACATGTTGGAATAAAGCTGCAGTATTTTCCTCCTTTATATGGAGATATTGCGAGCTGATACAATCTTATCATTTTAAGAACTATGAACTTGCCCGCATTCTTTAACTTAATCTTTATATCCTTCATATTAACCGCCTATTTAATTCTGCTTATAAAGCTTATGAAGTTTCAATAAATGAATCATTGATTCCTTAGTTTCAAAAAAACCCTTATCTTTCAAACTGGCTCTGGCTACGACAACATAATCATATCCATCGGGTATATAGTCTGTACTAAGGCGGAATGCCTCTCTTATCAGTCTTGCCAGTCTGTGTCGGACAATACTATTCCCGACCTTCTTACTCACAGATACACCTAATCGTTTAGTATCCGTTCCATTCTCAGAAATATACATTATAAGATTCTTGTTAGCAAAAGACTTCTTATTGTTGTACACCTTTTTAAATTCCTGATTACTTCTTAATGTTTCAAAATCCTTATATTTCATACCATTCACCATTCTTATTAATTAAAATGTTGCTTAAATTTAATATTAATATAATCTGAAAAAAGCAGATGAGAAACTCCCATCTGCCAACAAAATCAAGAAAATATTAATTAAGCTGAAAGTTTCTTTCTACCCTTAGCTCTTCTTGCTGATAAAACTTTTCTTCCACCTGCAGTACTCATTCTTGATCTGAATCCATGAACCTTAGATCTCTGTCTGTTCTTTGGCTGAAATGTCATCTTCATAGTCTATGCACCTCCTTCATTACCATTGTAGTTTATTATGGTAAGAATATTTTCATATAAAAAATTTCAAAACACAGAACTGATTATATTGTGTAAACATTATAAAGTCAAGAAAAACTTGATAATTACTGTATTTATTTTTATATATACTAATTCTATAAAAAACGCTTTCAACAGGTTTTTCACAATCCAGTAATCCTCATAAATAGGACATTTTTAATATTTTTTAATAAGAATATAAAAGAGTTTTCCACAAAATGTTGATAACTTGTGGAAAACTCTTTATAATTACGTTAGTTATTAACGATATTTTTGAAAAAGTGCCTATTTTCGACCTTTTTCGCGTTTATAATATTTTCCACATTCATGTTAATACATTTTTATCCATAAAATTATCCACAGGGCTTAATCTGCCCAAATATTGAAATAATTTTCTAAATGATATATTATATAAAGGAATGTATTTTTATGATTGGACAGGCTAATTAACAAGCCAGAAAGGCCTAGAATTTATGGATGAATTACAGACATTAATTGATAAATGGGATTTAATTCTCTCTACTTTTAAAGAAGAACACGAAATTATTGATGTTTCTTTTAAAACATGGATTAAACCCCTTAAAATATATAAACTTGACGGCAATGTTCTTACTCTTACTTTCTCATCTTTAGAAGATGACGCTTCTACTGATGAAAGGAGCATTGTATATATTGAAAAACGTTACCTCAAGTTTCTTGAAGTTACCGTATGTGAAGTAATGAACAAAGAATATCAGGTAATTATTATGTCATCTGCTGAGAAAAAGGAAGATGAATTAAAGAAAAAGACATCTTCAGTTTCTACTGATAATAGTCTTGCTTCACAGAATCTGAATCCTAATTACACATTTGACACATTTGTAATAGGTACTAATAATAATCTGGCTCACGCAGCATCACTCGCTGTTGCCGAAACACCTGGACAGATATATAACCCTCTGTTCATATACGGAGGTGCCGGACTTGGTAAAACTCATCTTATGCAGGCTATTGCACATTTTATTATTGCAAGTGACCCATCTAAGAAGGTTTTATACGTAACTTCTGAGACATTTACTAATGAACTTATCGAATCGGTTAAGACTAACAAAAACACTGAATTCAGAAATAAATACCGTAATATTGACGTTCTTCTTATCGATGATATTCAATTTATAATAGGAAAGGTTTCTACTCAGGAAGAATTTTTCAATACCTTTAATGACCTTTATCTTTTAGGAAAACAGATTGTTATATCATCTGATAGACCACCTAAGGAAATGGAAACTCTTCCTGACAGATTAAGAACACGTTTTGAAAGCGGACTTCCGGTAGATATCCAGATTCCTACATATGAAACTAAGATGGCTATTATTAATAAGAAGTCTGAAGCTTTAGGAATTGATTTTCCTTATGAAGTTAAAGATTATGTTGCAACTAATATTACTTCAAGTATCAGGGAGCTTGAGGGAGCGCTTACCAAGCTTTCAGCTTATTCTAAGCTTTCCCACACACCTCTTACTGCAGAGTTTGCTGAGAATACACTTAAGGATCTTATATCTCCTTACTCTAAGAAAGAGATTACACCAGAACTTATAATTGATGTAGTTGCTGAACATTTCCACATTAAGCCTGAAGATATAATATCTCATAAGAGAAGTGCTGATATAGCTTTTCCTAGACATATTGCAATGTATCTGTGCAGGCAGATGACACAGACTCCTCTTGAAGCTATAGGTAAAGCTTTAGGTGGCAGAGATCATTCTACTATATTATATGGTTCAGAAAAGATTGCTAAAGAAACAGCTAATAATGAAACTACCAAGAGCACTATTGATATATTAATAAAGAAGCTTAATCCATCTTAAAAAGTTTTCCACAATGGTTTTAGGATAATTTGTTAATTAGATGTTATTTATATGTTGAATGTTCTTTATAACTTTTTTTTAAATTTATGTATATTTTTTTAAACTTTAATTTTTCACATACATTGAACATTAAATTTTGTGTTTTCTAACATGGTTATTATTTTCATATATCCAGTGTTTTTAAGGCTTTACATACTTTTTAACATTTTAACAACCCCTAAGACTACGGCTACTGCATTTATATATTTATATATAGCTCTTCTCCACTACAATTTTATCGAAAGGAAGTTATCAACATGAAATTAGTTTTTACTAAATCTAACTTAAACAAAGCTGTAGGTATCGTAATGAAGGCTGTACCTACAAGAACTACTATGAATATTCTTGAATGTATTCTTATTGATGCTACTACTAATGAAATCAAGTTCACAGGTAACGATATGGAACTTGGCATTGAAACTATAGTAGAAGGTGAAATTATAGAAAAAGGTAAGATTGCCATAGATGCTAAGCTTTTTTCTGAAATTGTAAGAAAGCTTCCTGATAATGATATTACTTTAACTACTGATTCAAATAATAATGCACTTATTACATGTGAAAAAAGTAAATTTAATATAGCAGGAAAATCTGGAGATGATTTTTCTTACCTTCCTGCTATTATTAAAGATAAGAT
>ENA-UPTB01000175-UPTB01000175.1-human-gut-metagenome-genome-assembly--contig:-NODE-175-length-69067-cov-56.631526_pt1 | contig 69067 bp, 66 predicted proteins | sample MGYA00250046_ERZ773369 | MGnify/ENA primary metagenome ERZ773369 (study PRJEB29103, sample SAMN06111938) | human gut metagenome | biome: human gut; feature: ankylosing spondylitis patient; material... | reverse complement strand
TCGAGAGACGCAAGAGGAATATCCTCTGGCAGTATTTTCCGCGGAGATATCCGGCAATCCTCACTATTTTGATCAGGGAACGACTGCGGGGCAATTATTAGTCCATGGAGTGTGCTACGCTGCGAGGACAGATTATCCGGAAAACGCTCATCAGTGGAGGGAATTACTACTATCCAACGGTATTGTACCGGATAATATTTCCTCTATCGTGCATATCTATGGATTGCGATTACAGATTGGCGGTGACTGGCACCCGGCGTACGATGCCTTTTGCAGAAGACAGGAGCCCTGTGCGGTTACCATGGAAAATCTGCAGGAGCTGACAGCGGTACAACCGACAGGAGATAGGGTTTATATTGTAGAAAATGAGATGGTGTTCAGCTACCTGCTGAAGCACCTGGAACAAAAGAATGTGACATTACTATGTACTTCAGGACAGCTGCGGAGCGCTGCAGTGAAGCTGATTCCTTTTCTACTGGATAGTGGGGCAGAAATCTATTATAGCGGAGACATCGATCCGGACGGAATCCGGATCGCCGACAGACTCTGGAGAAAATACGGTGACCGGATCCGTGTGTGGAGAATGGCGCGTAGAGATTATGAGAGAAGTCTTTCAGAAGAAGTGATTGGAAATATTTCTATGAAAAAGCTGGAGACCGTTGAGAATCCGATTCTCCGTGAGACGGCAGAAGAGGTAAGGAAGAAGAAAAAGGCGGGGTATCAGGAGAATATATTAACAGATCTGGTGGAAGACATGGATGGGAAGTAAGCGTCAAACTAGAAGCAGGCATCGTATTTTAATGGGAAAGAGAATGCACCCAGCGAGACGAAGGTGTTTGAATAGAAAAGATCATAAAATGTGATAAAATGCAAAAATATGGCTCATGAAATGTGAAAAAATGCAAAAATATGGCTCATGAAATGTGAGAAACGGCATCGAGATCGGTCTTCTACCCCGTGGAGATCCATACCGCGAACCCCGTGGGCAGAGCGAATATGGAGAGCGTGCTGGCGAGGTACTGGAGAGAGGAGTACTGGTAAAACACAATACTCGAAAAAAGCAAAATAAAACTGCCGAAAAATACAAAACAAAATAGCCGAAAAATACAAAATAAAACTGCCGAAAAATACAAAACAAACTTGAATAAATTATTTAAAAAATGTTATACTAGCAGTAAAAGGAGTGTATAGCATATGGAATATATCAGGCGAGTTGTAGACGATGAAATAGATAGAAAAACAGAAGCGTTTAATGCGGTAAGCATTATTGGTCCGAAAGGGTGTGGTAAAACGAGAACTGCCAAGGAACGTTGCAAAACGGTTATTGAGTTCCAGGATGAGGATAAAAGAGATGGATACATTGCTGTGGCAGAGACGGCGCCCAAGCTTTTTTTAAAAAATGAGAAACCGATTTTGTTTGACGAGTGGCAGGATGCTGTAAAAATATGGGGAACTATCCGAAAAGATTGCGACGACCATCCGGAAAATGTTGGACAATATTTTCTGACAGGTTCGGCGAGCAAAAAGATAGATACCCCCCATACGGGAACGGGAAGAATAACGGAAATTACAATGTATCCCATGACATTATGGGAAACAGGTGAATCAAATGGGAAAATATCTTTGGCAAAAATTCTTGAAGATCCAAACTATGATATAGATGGAATTATGTCGGAGACAAATCTGGAACAGTTATTTTTTGCAGTGTGCCGAGGTGGATGGCCGAGGTGTCTGGCATTATCAAAAGATAGCGCTAAATTGGAAATTGCAAAAGATTATTATAGGCAAATTATCCATAAGGATATTACAGCTATTGATGGGGTGAAGAGAAATCCCGAATGGACAAGAGCACTATTATGGTCATATGCAAGAAATATGGCAACTACCGCAAAGAGAACAAGTATTTATGCCGATATTAAGGCAACCCAAAATGTAACGGATATAACACTTGCATCATATATTGATGCGCTGGAAAGCTTATTTGTTATAAAAGATATTGATGCCTGGACACCACAGATTCGTTCAAAAACGGCAATAAGGACAGCGAAAAAGCATATTTTTATTGATCCGTCTATCGGATTAGCGGCTCTTGGTATTAATCCGGAGTATTTTTACAATGATTTAGATTTATTTGGTCATGTTTTTGAAAATTTGGTTTTAAGAGATCTGCTGGTATATGCAGAAAATCATAATGCACGAGTACTCCATTATACAGATGATACAGGGATGGAAGCTGACGCTGTATATCAAATGGAAGATGGAAGATATGCGCTTATTGAGATTAAGACAGGTGCCAACAAGATACCTGATGCTGAAAAATCTCTCTTAAAATTTAAAGAAGTGATTCAAAAATATAATCAAAGTGCCATCAAAAATGTGGATCATCCACGAGCTGTCTATAGGGAGCCATCTGCACTGATTGTGATATGTGCGAATGCACCTATGGCATATACAACGGATATGGGAGTCAAGATCGTTCCAATTGGCTGCTTGAAAGATTAAAAAAGTTTGTAAGATTCTGTCGCATATTGTCATGTATATAATAGAGGGAGCAATTTTACATAGATTGCAGTATTCCTAAAAATATGCTATGATACTTTTAAATGAGCGAAAAAAGTAAAAAGAATCAGACAATTCAATATTATGATCAAAATGCCGCCGATTTTGTGGAGAACACGCGTAATGTAGATTTTCATGTAATGCAGGATGAATTTATAGAAGGGCTTCCTGCAGGAGCGAAGATCCTGGACCTAGGCTGCGGCTCCGGAAGGGATACGAAATATTTCCTGGAGCATGGATATCGGGTAGACGCGATAGACGGCTCCGCAGAATTGTGCGCGTTGGCATCAGAGTACACGGGGATTCCGGTAAAATGCCAGCTGTTCCAAGAGCTGGATGCATCGGAAGTGTATGACGGTATCTGGGCTTGCTCATCGCTACTGCACTTATCCTATGGGGAACTGGATGAAGTGTTATATCACATCGAGAAGGCGCTGAAGCCGCAGGGCATTTTGTACATGTCATTTAAGTATGGTGTATTTGAAGGGGAAAGGAACGGCAGATATTTTCTGGATTTCACAGAAGAGAAACTGGAGCAGCTGCTGAAAAAACATACAAGTTTACAGCAGCTGCGGAACTTTCTGACAGAAGATGTACGACCGGACAGGGAAGAAAGATGGTTGAATCTATTCCTGAAAAAGATCAATTCTTAACTGCATATCCGAACTATGTCCTCCGGGAGACAGTGACTTATCCGAATGGCGGTGTGAGTCGCTTTTATGATGATGGAGTGGACATGGTCATTATCGATGATGAAATCTGCTCCTGCCGGGATGGCGAGCAGATTTTTCCTTATACACTGATCACAGATAAACAAAACCACTATATGAAAATATACCGGAGAGTGTTCCGATTCCTGGGATATAAATTTAAAACTATGGAGTTTGCTTAATGTTCTTTGGGAGATCAAAAAATGTGTTGTTATTAAATTGGGAGAAATGTTTTGTATGAAAGATTTTTATATTACGTACCAGAAAGAGATTATGACAGCAATTATATCATTCGTTGTTGCATTATTTACTACATTATTAACCCATTTTTTGGGTAACTTCAAATTGCGTTATACAGAAAAACTCAAAATAACAAGTGAACTCTCAAAACAAAAATATGAAGGAATTACAAAAATAAGAAAAGAAATTGAAATCCTATCTCATTATGAAAATTTGTCTATTACTGAAGATTCATTAATTTCGGAAAATGTTGGTAAAAAAATATATACACCTGCTTGTTGTTATTCTTATGAGGCGCTTATGGAAATAACAAGTACATTGAATGATTTGCATGGAGAATATGGGCATTGTTTAAGACATACATCTGTGATTTATTTGGTTTATATTAGAAATTTTCTCTTAGATTACTCACTAAAATGCAGTATAGCCGGAGTGTCAGATGAAGAATTACGCTGGATTAGTGTTCCGTTATACAAAGGGATACATAAATGGTATAAAATGTTTGAAAAAGAACTAGTATGTTCGATGAACAGACCTAGTATGAAATATTTTGCACATTCTGGATGGAAGTATGATTTGTTATTAGATATATACGGATTTTATTTTGAACGAACGGAACCATATAAATATCTGAACGATAAAGATAGCTTATTAAATGAAATAATACAGAATCGGGATCAAATTATTGCGCAATATAAAAATATTACTGATAAAGAAGCCGGAACTGAATGAAAAGGAGCTTTAATTATTACATAATAACTGTATTTTAGAAATAAATTCACTCCATATAAGATAGCGTTAGAGGTTGTATTATGACAAACAGGAAAAATAATGATATGATTTTAACGCTTATCATGAAAGACATTGTGTTAGAATGCATTACAATTGTGATGGAGAAGATTGAAGATCAGGATTAGCTGTGGCTATTTTATTTTTAATCTTTTCACTATTTGAACATATTATTGAGTGATTTGTATTATATTAACGATTGAATAAAGGAATGGAATGGGTACATTTATAGATAAAGTTTTGGTAGTGAAGTATTTGGTTTAAATACTATGAGGTATAAAATGAAAGACTTAAATATGAATATTAGTTTAGCGGATATGTTTAATGTTGTGGCAATTGAATACAAGGATGATTTGATAGAGGAATTGCCGTTTACTGTACGCTTACAGAATGCTTTGTTGATTGCAAATTGTGTTACGGTAGAGCAACTTTTAAATATGACGGTGAAGGATTTATATGAGATTAAGAATCTAGGAAAAACTTCAATAGCTGAAATTATTGATTATTTTAAGAGGTATAATAATGAGAAGATACACCCAAAAGAAATAAAGAGGAGTAAAGAGAATAGTTGTGCATTTCAAAAATATACAGGAGAAATTCTCGAGGGTAAATTTGAAGAAATTATTGATGAAAAAATAAATCCAATTATGGTGGAACAATACAAGAGAGCTTTTGAAGAAACGGAACATGAATTGCTTGAAAGATGTGTATTTGAGCCGGAAAAGATAAGTCCATATGTAAAGATGCTTTTATCGTGGTCAAACTATATAGAAAGCAAGGGCGAAGTTTTGAAACTTATTCCGACATATAGATTAAAAAATAAAGCGAGTGGTTACATTAATGCTTATATAAATATGAACCGAGAATGGAATTACACATTACCGGATAATTTTTATGAAGATATGAGTCTTGAAAATTTATTAAAGAATGAAAAAAAGGATTGTTGGGATAAAATTAAGAAATTTGCAAATTGGTGTACAATAGATATGCAAGGGATGGCTGATGAATTTATAGCTGAAATAGCAAATAAACATAGGGACTTACAAGTGGTAAAATATCGAAAGGAAAAGAAAACACTTGAAGAAGTGGGAATGCTGTTTGGAGTAACGAGGGAAAGAATTCGACAAATTGAAGTAAAAAATAAAAAAAAGGCTTTATCATGGGCAAAGCGCAATAAAATATTTCGATTGATGTCTGCTGACCTAAATAATAAAACAATTATGACATCAAAAGATTTTGATGAAATGTTAGGACAAAATGGAAGTCTGATATTTTATTTACTTGCAGATAATGAGGGAACTAAAACGGAGGGAGTTGCATTTGACAAAGGATATAACGTATTCGTTTTTGGGGATGATTTGGACTTTGTGGCCGAGGAAGAATTTGTTGAAAAGTTGCCAACTGTATTTTCGGAAGAAGATTATGCAACATTTATTAGAGATGCAATAGAAGGTAATGCTGGAATTTCAGAAGATCAACTAAAACTAGTACTTGAAAATGAATATAAATTTCAGGATGGCTTATATCGGAGCAAACATGAAAAGTTATCTCTTTCTACGATATATGGAGATGTATTAAAACAACATTTTGATATGGGTATACGTGTTCATATGGATAGAGAGATAGAACGCTTCAAAAAGTATGTTCAAGAAGACTATGGGTTGGATGTTTCACAAAAAAGCAATAGGTCAATAGAGACAATTATAGGAAGGATTGGTATTGTTTGCGATCGAGGAACTATATGTCCTAAACGCGATTTTTACATAAGTGAAGAATTAAAGGAGAAAATTAGACAATATATTTTGATAAAAAAGAATCCCCTTATTTTTATCAATAGTATTTATAGTGTATTTCAAGATGATTTGCAATTTTTTGGTATAAGCAACAGGTATTATCTTCAGGGAGTACTGAAAGAAGAATTCTCAAGTGAATTTTATCTTACTAGGGATTATATTTCAAGAGAACCAGTTACGGATACAATATATACTAGTGTTGTGGAGTATATTAAAAAATTTTCGTACCCTATTACTAAAGAACAAATATTTAATGAGTTTCCTGGACTAAGTGAAATTATGTTAAACTTTTCAACTGCAAATGATTCTGGAGTAATTAATTATTTTGGTCAGTATATGCATATTGACAGATTAAAACTGTTGGATCTTGATAGGGAATATCTTAATGAAACAATAGAAAAAATTTTGTCTGATGGAAAGCCACATCATGATGAAGAAGTATTTGAATATTTATATAAGGATAATCCTAGTTTACTAAAACGTGTTTATGTTACCTTTCCATACAGTTGTTTTAGCTTTCTTGAAAGTTTATATGGAGAAGACTACCAATTTGCACGTCCTTATATAGCTAGGAATGATGTGGAAATAGGAAATCCTTATGAACAAATTAAAGAACATGTAATAGGAGAAGAATGTGTGGATATTGATGATATCTTGGGGGTAGCGAAAGAATTACATTATCAAATAAATAGTATTCTTGAGTTTATAGAGTCATTTAATGAGACACATGTTATAATAAATAGTGAGCAGATTGCTACATACAACTATATTGGAATAAATACGGATATATATGAGGATATTGAAACTGAAATTGAGGGAGAGATTAATGAGACTGTCCCTATACGTGAACTGAACTGTTTACATCGATTAAAATGCCTGAATGTCCCGTGGACAGATTGGTTGCTGTACGGTTTGGTTTCCAAATTTGGAAACAAAGTTGAGGTGTCTGTATCTAATAAACAATTTAGGTTTGCGGTCCCATTAATATCTCCAAAAGGGAAAATGAATTCTGAACAATATATACAACTTAAAGAAAGCGAGATAGGAATCTTTAAAATGCCGGATGATCTTGATGATATAGATGATTTAATAGGGAATCTAATAGGAGATGAAATCGAAGGAGATATGTAATGAATTATAAAGATTTGAACATAAATCATAGTTATATTAGTTATGGAGAAGATAATATAACTGCCGCTTTGATTGTACCAGCATTAAAATGTACGAAATTATATCGAAGAAGTGTTGGCTTTTTTTCTTCCAGTGTTTTTGAACTAATAATGGATGGCATAACTAATTTAGTGAGAAATAAGGGGAAGATTGAACTAATAGCAAGTCCTAAATTAAATGAAGAAGATATTAACGCTATAAACAGTGGCTATGATGAAAAAGCTAAGATTGTAAGTGAACGATTTTCAAAAGAGTTTGTGGAAGAAATTAGCAAATTTGGTGATAAAGAGCTGATTTTATTGGCTGAATTGATTGCACGTGACATTTTAAATATAAAAATAGCGGTGACAAATCAAAATGGAATGTATCATGACAAATTGGGAATTTTGGAAGACTTTGAAGGTAACAATATTGTATTTTATGGTTCTTCAAATTCTAGTAAAACTGGATATCGGGATAATTATGAGAAAATAAGAGTTGTAAATAGCTGGACGCATGGACAAGAAGAAAGTGTGAGGGATGAGATAGATGAATTTGAATCACTTTGGAATGCAACTAATCCATATGTAAATGTTTATGAGTTTAGGGAAAGCGCAACGAAGAACTTGTTAGAGATAATTTCAAAAAGAAAGAATATAAAAAGTTCAAATTCACCCATAGAATTAAGAGACTACCAGAAGGAGGCTATTGAGGCTTGGGTAAAAAATGGATATAAAGGTTTTTACGTAATGGCAACTGGTACCGGAAAAACTTGGACGGCTATTTTTTCTGCCAAAAGATTACTGGAAATAAAAAATGTTGATGTAGTTATCTGCGCTCCATATAAGCACTTGGTAAAGCAATGGTCAGAAGATGTTCGTTTGGCATTTCCTGATGCAAAAATAATATTGGTATCGTCAGAGAATCCAAGTTGGGAACAGGATATAAAACAAGAAATAATAAGGCGAAAGTATGGAAATGCTTATCGACTTATAATCATTTCTACAATAAAATCTTTTGGAAAAGATCGTTTTAAAAACGTTATTAAAAAATCGAAAAATGAAAAATTATTAATTATTGATGAAGCACATCGATTTAAAGATAAATCGGAGTATCTAAAGAATACATATTCTTTTATGCTTGGTCTTAGTGCAACTCCATTTAGCGGAAAGTCATCTCGGAGCGGAAAAGAATTAATGGATTTCTTTGGAGGACAGGTGTTCAATTTGCCTATAGAAGAGGCTCTTGAAAAGGGATTTTTGGTTCCTTACAATTATTACCCAATTTTCGTCAATACAACGGAGAAAGATGAAATAAATTTTAAAAGGTATACACAAATGATACTATCGTGTTTTAGAAACGGAATTTGTATAGATCCTGAAGGGCTTAATATAGCCATTAGGGGAAGACTAAGATGTATATCAATGGCAGAGGAGAAACAGACTAAGATTGATGATATATTAAGCAGTGTTAAGGAACGTGATCATGTGGTTGTATATTGCGGAGATGGAAAATTGTATGATTCAAATAGTGGTGAAGAGTTAAGACATATTCAATCTATAAAGCGTATTTTGTCAAGACATGAATACAAACCTAGCCAATTTACTGCAAAAGAAAATATGTTGGAACGTATGCAGTTGGTAAGCGCTTTTAATAAAGGAGAGATCACAGCTTTGGCGGCTATTAGATGTTTGGATGAAGGCATAAATATTCCGTCAATAAAAAGTGCACTGATTCTCTCGAGCAATGATGATTATCGGGAATTTGTTCAAAGAAGAGGTCGTATATTACGAAAATATGAAGAAAAAAAAGAAGCAAATATATATGATGTTGTAGTACTCCCGTCTTGTGATAATGCTTCATGGGCAAGTATAGAATTTCGAAGGTATTATGAGTACGCAAAACTTGCTCAAAATTCGGGTGGTTTACTTGATGAATTAGATAGACTGTGTTTGGAGTATAATCTTAATTTGGCTGATATAGATGTTTTTGAATATGATGATTTTGAGGTGGATACAGATGAGTAGTCAAACGATAATAAAACATATGATTGAATTTATCGAGGAAAAGGAAAAAGAACTTCAGGTGGATAAATTCAATGTAGGAAATAAGCAAAAGAAAAATGTAGTTCAATCAATTTTGGATGAACTTGATGCGGAGGTAAAAAATGAAAATCAGTAAGATTGAGTTTGAAAACTTTCGAAACTTTAAGGAACATGGAGAAGTAAAATGTTCCACTGATGGTAAGGTGACAATTATATATGGAAAAAACGGGGATGGAAAAACTACATTACATCAGTTATGCCAGTGGATTTTTTATGGGGAAGTACACTTTAATAAGACAACCACTAAGCATCTGTATAATCTTGAATTTGAAAGCGAACAATCGTATAACAGTGTGTTTGAAGTTATGGGAAGAATTGATTTTGAACATGATAAGATAGGATATTCGCTTACTCGTATATATCAATATAGGAAAGAACTTGATGATTCTACTAAAATTGGAGAGTCACTAGAATTAATGCGCGAGGATGATGATAATAATTGGAAACCTGTTGATAGGCCCCAGGAAGTAATAGAAAAACTTCTTCCATCAGGTTTGTCGGAGTACTTCTTTTTTGATGGAGAAAGTATGATTGCAGATTTGAAAGTAAAAGGGTCTGATTCGGCTAAGAAATTAAGAACAGCACTATATTCCATATTTGATTTAGATATTTTAGATAGTGCCCTGGAACATATTGGAGATACACAATATAAAACGACGGTTTTGGGACAATTATATCTAAGTAAGGCTGGTCTTAGCAGTGGATCTGAAATAAATGCAATAAAAACTAATATTGAAAATGCTCAAACCAAAATATCAGACATAGAAGATAAACTCAGTAAGGCTAAGAAGGAAAAGAAGGATAAACAGGATTTCATAAACTATGTATCAGAACAGATAGGTGAAACAAAGTCTAAAGCAGATTATGAAAGAGAACGTAAAAAACTTCAGGAGAGTCGTGATCTGTCGTTAAGAAGCATGGAAATTTTTGAAATGGATTTTGGCAATGCGGTAATGGAATCATATCCACAGTTACTAATATCGAAAGCCGTAGAAGATGCGAAAAAAACGATCCATTTAAAAGTTGAAAAGACATCATTACCAAGTGGACTATCGAAGAGGTTAATTGCCTATCTATTGTCTGCTGAAACAAAAAATTGTATATGTGGAAATCCTTTGTGCGAGACAGAAAGACAACACTTAAAGGAATATGAAAATATGATGCCGCCAAGATCTTATACTAGTGTCTATTCTGAGTTTTCACAGATGGCAAAAAGTTGGGGAAGAGGGTATGATAGAAATAAATTGGATGTCTATATACAACAGGCATTAAATAACTCAGAGGCGGCAGAGGTATTTGACAGAGAAATTCGAGGACTGGACAATGAGCAGAAAAAGAGTCCTGATATAGAGCAACTTGTCGTTGACAGAAGAAATTCGGAGGAACGAATCAGAGAGCTGGATGAAATAATTGTCAGGTTAGAAAGCGAAAAAAGAAAATTTGAGATTTATCTCAAGAATCAAATGAAAGAGTTTGATATTCGAACATCGGCTGCGGCTCAGAATGCAGTTGTTTCTGAAAAAATGATGATTATGAATGCTGTAAGGGATTATTTTCTTTCAAAGAAAGATGAAGAATCAAAGAAGTATAGCGAAAAACTACAGGAAAATATTCAAAAACTTATCAATATAATGTTAACAAGCAAGAGATTTGTTCAAGTAAGTCCTGAATTTACAATTAAAGTTACTGACAGTTTTAATGATGAATCAAAATCAGAAGGGCAGTTTGCAGTAGTGTCTTTTGCATATATTGGTGGAATTTTTAGCTTACTAAAAACGGAAGAACGACTTTCAGACAAGGAATACCCGCTTGTGTTGGACGGCCCTTTTTCCAAACTGGATCCTGATCAACGGCAAAATGTTATTGATACAATACCAACTTTTGCCCCGCAAGTCATCTTGTTTTCAAAGGATGATTTGAATACATATTTTTCTCCTGAAGTAATTGGAAAGGTTTGGACAATTGAAAGTAATAGGGAGAAAAATGTAGCTCAGATAAAGGAGGGATACTTATGGAAATAACAAGTGATATCCTGCTTAGAGGAACTGCATGGCATGAGGCAATAGATAAACTTTCAGGAATATTTGCAACGAGAACGAGATATAGTCTTTTTGTTTTATGTGCAGCTATCGGAATAATGTATGATAAAAGAATTGAGAAGCCAAAGGAAAATGGTGAAGAACCGAGTCTCGTTCCAAGAAATGTAATACAGAATAATGATAATGGCAAGTTTGATTTCATGTTTCAAGCGGCGGTGCTGTCTACAAGGACAATAGATTTATCAGAAGAACAGAGGTTATCTATTGCATTCGGTGACGAGAAGATTGAACCAAGTAAGCCAGGTTTTTTGACAGAATTTGCCAATTATGGAGTAACAGAACTTATTAAGCATATTGGGAATACGCCTATTGAGTCAATGGATGGCATAAGAGATTTTTTGGTTTCAACTATAGAAGGAAGTAATTTTGATATTGATACACTTCCAGATGATATATTATTAGAAGAATAGTGTTGATAAAAATCACTACGGATGCTATACTTAAGTAGTCTACTTAAGTATAGCATTTTACGATGGAGAGAATATGGATTTTAGTTACAAATTCCCTGTAGTTGCAGGGGTACAAGCAGGAAAAGAATATTATATTGCAATGATACCGCTAAGAATGATAAGCAAGCTTTTTCCAGATGAGGACGAATATATATCTCCTGAATATAGGGCACAACGAAAATTAAATGAGACTAGAATCCCTATTATAAGTAAATATATCACGGATAATAGGGAATCCTATGTATTTTCAGCATTAGCGGCATCGATTGATGGAGTGTTCGAATTTCATGAAAATAGTGAGGGAGCAAATACAGGCATACTTGAAGTATCCATGGATGCTAAATTTTTGATTAATGATGGGCAACATAGAAAGGCTGCAATAATCGATGCACTAAAAGAAGACGAAACGTTAGGTGATGAAACAATTTCTGTAGTTTTATATGAGGATCTAGGTTTAGCAAGGAGCCAACAGATATTTACTGATTTAAATAAGCATGCCGTAAAAACTTCTAATTCGATATCGGAATTGTATGATTCTAGAGATGAAATAGCTGTTATAAATAGAAATGTTATTAGTAGTGTGAAATTTATAGATGATTTTACAGATAAGGAGCGTGATATTTTGGGAAAATATTCATCCAAATTATTCACTCTAAATACATTTTATTTAGCAAATAAAAAAATTATTGGAAATTGCAGGAAATATGATAAAGCTGAAAATTTTTTAAAAAAATTTTGGAAAGAAGTTGCAAAAAATATTACGGAATGGAATGAACTTGAAAATAAGAAAATATCAAAAGTTGACTTACGAGAAAATTACTTGATTACTCAAAGCGTGATTATTCAGGCGTTGGGGATTATTGGAAATTATATCTTTGCTAATGATGAAAATAATTATGATAAATATTTGAAAAAATTACAAACGGTAGATTGGCGGAGAAATGCAGTACAGTGGAAATTGAGAGTAGTTCGATCAGATGGTCGGATTATGACAAGCAACAAGGCAATAATACTTGCAGCTAATGTAATAAAAAAACATTTAGGTATACCTTTTTCTGAAGATGAAGAATATAGAGAAAAGGAATTTATAAAGAATATAACCATATAGGAGCACATATTTGTTTATGAGTAATCAAGATATAGAGAAGAATGAAAAAAAATCAATTACAAAAAAAAGTATAGATGGTCTAATGGATACTGTTTGCAATCTTTATTTGGCGGATGATATACCTTGGGTAATTGGGTATTCAGGAGGAAAAGATAGTACGGCAACGTTACAACTTGTGTGGCTATCTTTATTAAGGATACCTAAAGAAAAACGGAAAAAAATAGTACATGTCATAAATACGGATACTTTAGTGGAGTCTCCAGTAATCGAACAATGGGTAAAGAAGTCGTTAGATATAATGGAAGCTACTGCAAGAGATAAGGATTTACCAATTGTTACGCATAGACTGACACCAGAATTTGATAACACTTTTTGGGTAAACTTCATTGGAAGGGGATATCCTTTTCCGAGAAAAAAGCTTAGATGGTGTACGGATCGACTAAAAATACAGCCGGTTAATAATTTTGTGAAAAATAAGATTGCAGAGCATGGAGAGATAATTCTTGTTTTAGGAACGAGAAAAGCGGAGAGCGCTAATAGAGCGAAAACTATGGCGTATTATGAAAAAAGAAGAGTGAGAGAACTTCTGAGCCCCAATCCTACATTGGCAAATGAATTGGTGTTTTCACCATTAGAAGATTGGACTGATGACGATGTCTGGGTTTTCTTGATGCAGTATCCTAATCCGTGGGGATATTCAAATAAGGAACTATTGACGTTATATAGAGGTGCAACTGCAGATGGAGAGTGTCCTCTTATGGTGGAAAAGGGTTTACCGAGCTGTGGAAAGAGTAGGTTTGGTTGTTGGGTTTGCACAATGGTAGAAAAGGATAAATCCATGGAAGCGATGATAGCTAATGATGAGGAAAAGGCATGGATGATGCCATTGTTGGAGTTCAGAAATAAATTTGGAGATGAGAGTAAAGATCGCGAACGTCGGAGCTTCAGAAAAATGCAAGGCTTTTTACAAGGCAGCTATAAACAATTACATCATGGGCCATATAAAAAGGAAATCAGGGAAGAATGGCTCAAGGATTTATTGGAGATACAAAAGGATATAAATGAAAATGGTCCGCAAGAATTTTCCAGTATTTGTTTGATTACTATGGAGGAGCTTAGGATAATTCGTAGAATTTGGGTAAACGTAAAACATGAGTTTGAAGATTCATTACCTCGTATATATAAAGAAGTTTTTGGAAGAGATTTTGATGATCCAGAATGGATAGCAACGAGTTCTTTTGGAAAAGATGAATGGGATGTTCTTCAAGAAGTTGTTAAGGACTTATATCCTGAAGAAGAATTGGCTTTTGAGATGGCATATAGTTTAATAGATATTGAAAACCAATCAAATAGTTTAGGAAAACGAAAAGGTGTTAATGATGCACTGGAGACATGTATTAGAAGAAACTATTATCAGGATGAGAAGGATGCAACTCAATTTTACTTGAAGCAAACATACAGAAAGAAAGAAATGGGAGGAAAATATAACCCTAAAATACTTGATGATTCTTATGACGAGACAGAATATGAAGACGAGGAAGAAGACGAATGATAATAAAAAAACTTGTTATGCATAATTTTGGGATTTATGCAGGGACAAATGTAATGAATTTTACGGGAGATAAACCTGTTGTTTTAATTGGTGGAATGAATGGACGCGGAAAAACTACTTTTTTAGAAGCTGTTTTACTAGCATTATACGGATCAAATTCTTTCGCATATTCAGAAGATAAAAAATACTCTTCATATGGACAGTATTTAAGAGCATTTATAAACGAAACGGATAATAGTCTGGAAGCATATGTAGAGCTCGAGTTTGCAATGGACAAATCCTGTGAAGAAGTATATTTTATACATAGAGAATGGGATGGAAAAGCACAACGGATTCATGAAAAATTAAATGTAAGAAAGAATGGTGAAGAGAGCAAATTTTTGACAGAAAATTGGGCAATGTTTGTTGAAAATATTCTCCCGAGCGCATTATCCAATTTTTTCTTCTTCGATGGAGAAAAAATAGCTGAACTTGCAGTAGAGGATACCAGTGAACAGATGAAAGAGTCAATAAAAGCAATGCTTGGTATCTCGACACTTGATATTTTGCAAGCAGATTTGGCAAGGCTACTAGGAAAAACAATAAAAAAGGTAGGTAGAACTGAAGATATTGAAGAATTAAATAAGCTACGAACTTCTAAAGAGGAAACAAAGCGGCAACTATTAGATTTAGATAATAGTATTGAGAAGTTGCAAGAAAAAAGAAAAGTATTATACGAAAAGAAGGAAAAGAAACTTTATGAATATAGTGTAAAAGGGGGAGACATTGCCGGTCAAAGAGAAACTTTATTAAAGGAACGAAGTGAAAATCAAGCCAAAGTCTTAATTATAGAAGAAAAACTTGAAGAGGCAGCGACGGGTGAACTGCCATTGGCTTTGGTACTATCACTTCTCAAAAAAATACAAAAGCAATCAATAAAAGAAGAAGAGGATCGGAAGACTCAGCTGGCAATAAGTAAAATTGAAAGCTTATATAATATTTATTCAAAGAAAAAGGTGCCTACAAAAGAAGTACAGGCATTTATTTCTTATATAAAAAATAACGAGTTTGCAACAGAAGTACAGGTTGAATATAATTTGTCGGATATTGATATAGAGAAACTCTCTGTATTGCTTGAACAAGGAATCAAAACTACTAAAAATAAGGTGAGAGATCTTCGGAAGGAGCGTCAAAAATGTCAACGAAAAGTAAATGAGATTGATAATTATCTTGCAGTTGATATTGATGACAAATCTTTGAATAAAATATTTAAAGAAATAAGAGAAATTGAAAAAGAAATAATAAACATTGAGGTAGATATTGAACATAAAAGTAGAGAACGGTCTTCGATGAACGGTAATTATATTGTATTGGAGGCAAAGTTTAATAAGATAGCAGAAAGTGTACTTACCTCCATGGAAAGTAAGGATTCTGATGAAAGAGTAATAAAGTACGACAAAATTGCTGCCACAATAATAGAGGAATATCGTAAACGATTACAAAAACGTAAAACAGATGTGCTCGCTACTATAATGACAAAATGTTATAAGCAATTAGCTAACAAAAAAAATCATATTCATACAATTATTATGGATAGTGACACTCTAGATTTACATTATATTGATGAAAAAAATAACGAGATAGAAAAAAAAGGATTATCTGCAGGAGAAAAACAATTAATGGTTATATCCTTACTCTGGGCGCTTGCAATCTGCTCAAAGAAAAAATTACCTGTTATTATTGATACACCTTTATCACGACTTGATTCAGCTCATAGATCTGCACTTATTATGAAATATTTTCCTAATGCAAGTGACCAAACTATAATATTATCAACCGATTCTGAGATTGATGAAAGATATTATAGAATGATAGCGGATAGTGTAGGTGATACATATACCTTGATGTTTAATGATAGTGAAAATAGGACAGAAATTCAGACCGGATATTTTGGATTTTGAGGTGAAAAATGATAGTAAAACAAATAAAGTTATCTTTACAGGCTAAAGAACGTTTAAGCAGATTAAAGGGGAAAACAGGTATAAAAAATTGGAATGTACTATGCAGATGGGCATTTTGCTATTCATTAGGTGAAAATACTATACCTACAGATATTGCTATTAATACAGATAGCAATGTTGAAATGTCTTGGTATACTTTTGCAGGAGAATATAGTGATATCTATGATTCACTAATTAAGGCATGGTGTTTGTGCTGTGGATTACCGACTGATGAGGAAACTTTGGCAAAATATTTTAAATTACATTTGGAAAGAGGAATAGCATATTTATCAGGAACTAATTTTGTGAAAAATCTTGATGATTTATTAGATTTAGCTTTAGAGGGAAAATAATGGGAATATATTTAGATTATAATGCTTCTGCTCCAATTGATTTGCGTGTATTAGATGAAATGGTATCAGTATATAAAAATGCGTATGGTAATGCGGACAGTAGAACACATTTATATGGAGACAATGCAAGAAAAGTGACGGATATAGCACGTGATAGAGTTGCAAGTCTTTTAGGTGTTGATAAGGGAGAGGTTTTTTTTACGAGCGGTTCAACAGAGAGTAATAATATTGCGATTCTAGGACTTAGAGAATATGCAGAAAAGACTGGAAAGAAACATATAGTTACTACTGCAATAGAACATAAGGCTGTTTTAGAAACCGTGAAAAGCTTAGAAAAATCTGGATTTGAAATAGAAATTGTAAAGCCAGATGCATCTGGGCGAATAAATGCTAAGAATGTTCTTGAACGTGTTAGAAAGGATACTCTGCTCGTTAGTGTAATGCATGCTAATAATGAAACAGGTATTATTCAACCAGTTGATGTAATTGGAGAAACTCTTGCTAAAACAGAAGTCTTGTTTCATATTGATGCAACTCAAAGTTGTGGAAAACTTGTAGAAGAAATACGAAATCTAAAATATAGTATGCTTTCTTTAAGCGCACATAAATTTATGGGACCGCAGGGAGTAGGTGCGCTTATTTTGCGAAAAAGGAAGTATAAGTTTCCACCAGTAAAAAATATCATGTATGGAGGGCAACAGGAGCATGGACTTCGTCCGGGAACTATTCCAGTAGCATTGGTTGCAGGAATGGGGAAAGCATGCGAGATTGCAGAAAAAGAGTGTATTAAAAATGGTATAAAACTTAAACAAATTAAGGAACAAATTATTAAAGCGTTAGATGATAGTGGGATCGAATACAGGGTGAATGGCGATCAGAGATTTTGCCTATATAATACATTGAATGTTAGCTTTAGAGGCGTTGAATCAGAGGCGCTGATGATAGCAAGTAGGCAATATTGTGGAATATCAAATGGATCAGCGTGTACATCACATGATTATAGTCCTAGTTATGTTTTGACTGCAATGGGGGTTGATGAAGAAAGAATATCCGAAGCAGTTAGAATAAGTTGGGGCGCAAACTTAAATGAAAATGAATTAATTGAAAATATAAGTAAATTGATTAATACTGCAAAAAATTTGGCATGATCCGAAAAAGAGAAACAATCACTGAAAAAGAATTTGATTTGCGATAAAACAGCTATACCAAAAGAGAAAACTTGGCATGAAAATTATCATAAGGAAGTAAGAAAGCGCATTCAAGAGAAACAGGTAAAAAATCAAAAAGAGGTAGGACATTTCTAGTTGGATAACAGGGAGTAGATAAGGAGTAGTAATAGTAATCCGAAGACGATGCAGCAGAACAGGTATAGGGGATTATATGGCAAAAAACACAGTCAGTAAAATAAGTAATGCCTTTTCCACAGGTGGTGGAGGAGTAAATTTTGAGCAGCAGGTACAGGCAATGTTTCTTCTTTCATTGTTGGTGGATGGTTTTTGCCCTGCGATGAATGAGCAGACAAAGAGTGTCTGGTTTCAGGCAAAAATGCGATATGATGTTGATGACCTGGCTGTGTTTACTTATAGGGGACAGGCAGAAGGAAAATTACTATGTCAAATAAAACATAGTATTACGATAAGTGAAACAAACCAAACATTTCAAGAAGTTATTACAGCTGCTTGGAGCGATTTTCAAAAAGATAAATTTGATAGAGACAATGATAGAATAGCGTTAGTAACTGCTCAGATTGCTTACAAATCACAACAGGCTTTGAGATTTTTACATGCCCAGGCGGAAGCATCCGGTGATGAAAAACAATTTGCTGACAGAGTATATCTTACCAATTCTTCAAATGATGATAACAAAAAAGCACTGGCAGCAATAGCGTCGTGTATCGAAAAAGCGAATGATGGGAAGCCTACGGATTTAGAACTATGGAAATTCTGTAAATGTTTTATATTACTTTTATTTGATGTGGATTGTGAGGAAAGTATTAACAGAGCCTTATCTATATCCTTAATAAAATGCAATTCGACAGAAAAAGCAGATCTTGTATGGTCCCGACTGGTGGAATATGCTGGTTACTGTAACCAGACAGCAGCAAATATAAGTCTGCAAAATATTGATAGAGAAATTCTAGATCTTTTTTCGAATCAAGAGAGTATACAATCGCTGCCGTTGCCTCTTGAAAAAGTTGATTTGTTCATTCCAATGCTGGCACTTATTGGTTCCTGGAATGAAAAGAATGAATTTGACCGGCAGATAGTAGAGAAAATATCGAATATGGAATATTCGGAATTTGAATCAAGAGCACGAAGCATGCTTTGTCAAAACTCTGAATATTTAAAATTAGAGAAAGGAATTTGGAAAGTACTCCATAAAGAGGAATTACTTGAGCAATGTAAAAACATGATTTTTGACGATTGTGTGAATCGGTTGTTGCAAGCAGCACAACTTGTATTTTCCCAGAGGAGTCAAAGAGTAATAAGCCAAAATCCGTATTATATCGAGACTGACGGTGAGTACGATAATTCGAAGATACTTCGGAAAAGCCTGGCAAAAAGTTTGTGCTGGATAAAAAAATCTCTGTCAGAATTGTCAAGATGTAATCGAAATGACATAGAGGGTTCAATATATGAATTAGTACGAGCCATATTGAAGGATGGAGATTGGATAATGTGGGCAAGCCTTCAGGACTGCCTTCAGAATATAGCAGAACTTTTGCCGGACGAATTTTTGAAAAAGATTGAATGGAGCACGATTTACAAACCACAGGAGATATTACGCTTGTTTCCTAAGAGTGGCGATAGTATTCTGCAGCCTAATTATATTACGCATATGCTTTGGGCAATAGAAGCATTAGCTTGGTCCCCGGATTATTTGATTCCGGCTATTAATGCGTTGGGGCTTTTGGCGGGGCTTCCATATGAGAAAACAAATTGGGCGAATACACCCATTAATTCTATAGTATCTATTTTACTTCCTTGGCATCCACAGACACTTGCCGATGCGGAAAAGAGAAAAAATGCTTTGCGGTGTTTAAAAAATGACAATCCATCGGTATTTTGGAAGGTGTTAGTAAAACTGTTGCCGAATCAGACGCGAACAACATCTGGAAACTCTAAGCCGGAGTATTTATTATTGGAGATTCCTGAAAATATAGAAATAACGGATGCAGAAGTATATGAACAGTATGATTTTAACTTGGAATTAGCTGTAGAGGTTTCTGAAAATGAAATAGAAAAGCTGGCGTTTCTTGCTAAGCAAATCGGATATATGAAAGAATCAACATTGCTGGAATATTTAGATTGTATTGATCGAAATATAGAATTTGCAAATGAAAAGGAACTGTTTACCCTGTGGTTAAATCTGCGTAAGCAAATAGCACAACCTAATTTAAAAGAAGGGACGGTTGTTTATAGTCAGATTGACAAAATACAGTCTTTGATACAGTCAATCGAGCCCAAGGACATCAGGGTGAAGTATCAGAAATTATATTTGGAAAACAAATATGTACCCGATGAGGATTTTAGAACATACTGGAAAACATTGGAACATAAAAAAGCCATAGCGGTTAAAAACATATTTGATCAATTTGGAGCTGAGGAAACCGAAAAATTTGGACATGAAGTAAAAAATATGTATGATGTTGCACAAAAACTTGGTAGTTCTTTAAATCAGGGAGAAATATCAAGCGTAATTGATGGATATTATGCAGGTCAATTATCGTTACAATTTTATATTCCCTGTGTCAGTGCGTATGTTTACAACCAGGGGTCAGAGAAATTGATGGAAACATCACTGGTGCAAAAGGATACAAAGGAGATTTTAGAAACACTTTCAAAAATTCCTTTTTCATTAGACCTTTATAATGTAGTAAAACAACTGCTGCCGAATGAAACTGCATATTGGGAAATCGCGACTGTGCCGTATGCGTATAATGAGGACGAGAGTGAAGAATTTAAATTAATCGTTGAAAATTTTATGAAATGTAAAAGGTATGTTGATACGGTCAATATTGTCGGTAGGTCTGGGTTGGGAAAGTTATTTACTGCACAACGTTTATATGATATGTTGTGGCTGGCAGGAACCGAAAAATCAATTGGGGCGGAGAAAGTGGATGATTATGCGGTGCGTAAGTTAATTGGCTGGTTACAGGAACAGGATGATGTTGCCTTGGAATTAAAATGCGACATCGAATTTATTTATTTACCTATATTGGATGAGTATTCTGAGGTGCAGCCACATGCTTTAAATACTAGATTAAGTAATGATCCAGATTATTTTTGCAGTTTAATTGAATTGTTTTACAAAAAACATTCCGAAGAGAAACACCCAATCGAATTGAATGAGGGCATGCGTGAGCGCTTATGGGCAATACTGCTTGAATACAAAGTTACGCCGGGAGTAGACTGGAATGGGAAATTTCACGAAAATGTATTTCAAAGTTGGATGGCTTCTGTAAAGGCATGGAGTTTGGAAAATGATCGTTATGAGGTTGCGATGCAGACGGTTGGTTCTGGGTTGGCATATGTTGAGCTTGATGATGAAAAGCTTCCTCCTAAAGTGATTATGGAGGAACTAAATAAGGCGGAAAATGAGGAACTTCGTCGTGGATATGATATTGGAATAGTGAACCAGAGAGGCATTCACACTATAGACCCAGAGGGAAAACCTGAATTTAAATTGGCAGCCGATTATGAAATGAAAGCTGGTTTGGCTGAGAAAAAAGGATATTCCAGATATGCGGAGTTGCTTAGAGGGATTGCAGAGCAATATCGAAGAGAGGCATCACGTAATATTAGAATAGCTAGAAGAGAGGTGGAGGAATAGTACTAGAAAGAACTATGTTTAATTTTGAGTCGGAGGAGAGTAGTATGCATTTGGAAAGTGAGCATTTTATGGTTGATCAGGTAAAACATTCTGACAAGGATAATTTGAAATTGTTAGAAGATTCAAGACCTTGGGCAAAAATAATTAAAGAGGCTCAAAATGTAATATCTGATAAGGATAAATCGGATTATTTTGAAGAACTTTGGGAGCATTATCAAAGTAAGAAATATTTTTGGTGCATTTATAGAAGAGATGGGCAATTTTGCGGAGTTATACAGTTAGATAAGAATAGCGATATGGAATATCAGCTTTACATTCAACTGATGGATAATGCTAAAATAAATGGATTTGGTACAGAGCTTTTTGAGGATCTTATTGAAGAAATTGTTCAGGAGTCTGGAGCAAAACATTTGGAATTCGAATTATGGGATGCAGCAGATAGGAGTAAAACGATATTTGATGAACTGGAAATTGATCTGGTGGATGGCGAATGGCAGTATGACTGCTGAGGGGAGCACCAACTTTTATTCATCCAAGTTGACTGCAATTAATATATGTAGTATACGTTGGTTTGTCAAATGTAAATAAAATATTTTGACAAACAGATAAAGATAAGCGGATGTGACACTGATTGATAAGATCAAAAGCTGTATGGCTTGAGGATAAGAAGAATTATATATGACCAACGAAGAATTTCAAAGCAGTCAAAATTTTGAAGAGAATCTGAAAGAATGGAATCTGTTATCTTTGGAAGAGATGGGGGAATCTGTTAAGGAGGGTTCTCTTTATGTGATTGGTAATGGATTTGATATGTTGCATGGTGTCAGATCCAGCTATTACGATTTCAGCAGGACTTTGGGAAAGAGGAGCTCTGTCCGGTTTTATCTGGAAAAATATCTGAAAACAGATGACCTGTGGGCGGATTTTGAAGGGGCATTGGGAAAGATCAACATAGAGGCTATGTGTCAGCCGTATATCATCGATAATTTTTTGGATATAAATGGGGCATACGATGAGGATGCAGGTGCGGCTGAAATTTATATGTCCGCGGAAATGGCAGTGGGACCGATCATTTCCATGTCTACGGAATTAATGGACAGGTTCCGGAAATGGATCTGCAGTCTGCATACCAATACGGATGACCGACCATTAAGCGATATCATCAAGGACGGGAAAGTACTAAATTTCAATTACACGGAATTTGTGGAAGATTTGTATGGCATGGATGCCGGGAATATTTGTTATATTCATGGCTGTCGGAAGAAGACCGGCAAGGAACGGCAAAGGTTGATTCTGGGGCATATCCCGGGAGCCAATGACGAGGCCTATGATTTTGAGGACGATTATTCCGGAATTGATGACCTGGATGAGCATGGACAGTTATTATATGATGTGCAGCAGATCGCTTTGCAGATGGCCATTGAAGCCGATGATGCGCTGACGAAAAAATGTGGGGAGATCATTCAGAACAATCAAGCCTTTTTTCACGGATTATCGGATATCCGGCAGATAGTGACCATAGGTCATTCGCTGTATCCAGTGGACTGGGATTATTTCGCAGAGATTATAAAGTGCAATAAAGACAGGAACCGTATTCAGTGGTTCTTTGGCTGTTATGGAAATGGAGATCTGGAGCGGGTACAGACTTTTATAAATACCTTCGGGATAAATAGAAATCAAGTGGTCATTTTCCGAACGGACACGATTCCTGTAAAACTATTGCCGGAGAATAACAGTAAAAAGCCGAAAACAAATACGGAGCACCGGAAAGTATTGGCTTCCTCTGAGGATGGAAAGTGGCAGGTTATCCGCGAGGGCAGGAAGGTCAATATTATTGATAGAACAGCAAACAGTTGCAGTTGTGCAAGAACATTTTCGGCATACATGAGCGGAGCTGTTTTTGACCGCAGCGGCACGGTGTTACTTTTGGTGGCAAGAGGACTGGGGGCCGGGGTATTTTTGTTTCGGTTCGCCAACGGAGAGTGGCAATATAGAGGGGAATTGGAACCCATTCCACATCAGGGAGTGATTACCAAACGCTTGCAAAAAATATTGCTGAGGGACAATCGGCTGATTTTCGTATATAACAGCAGAATCCGAAAATATGATGTCGAAACGGGGAAACTGGTATATAATAAGGCCGTAAGGCATGCTTTCGAGTCAGAAGGCGAAGATTTGACACAAAAGTTTAAAGGGATATACAGAACAGGGTTTTATTAAGTTTTTCTGGAATAAAAGTGTGAATTTCAGGAGTATGGAGATGGCATTATGACCCACGAACAATTTGAACAGGCAGCTCAATATTGGAACAAAAAGGAAAAGATCACCATGCCGGAGGAGGCACTGAAGCAGGCGGTAGAAAAATATATTCACGAGAACAACACCTGTGCGCTTGCCACGGGAAGCGGTGATTATGTCAGATGCACGCCGATAGAGTATAGTTACCACGATGGAAAATTCTGGATGTTTTCCGAAGGCGGGGAGAAGTTCATAGGTCTGGAGAAGAATGCAAATGTAAGCCTTGCCATTTTTGACAAGTATGATGGATTCGGTAATCTGAAAAGTTTACAGATTATGGGCCGTGCGGAGATCATAGAACCGTTTTCCGACAGTTACAATGCCCACGCGGAATATAAGAAGATTCCACTGGAAGCACTGAAAAAATTAGAGCATCCCATGAACCTGATCTGCGTGACACCGGCCAGGATAAATGCACTGTTTTCTGATTTGAAAAAGGACGGATACAGTATCAGACAGACATTAGAGTTTGAGAAAAATAACTAAATCGGGCGGAGGTATACAAAGTGAGTATATTTGAGTATGACAAAGAAAAAGAAGAAAAGAAGCTCCGCAAGGCTGAACGGGAGTGTGGAAGGGAAGAGGGTTTACAACAGGGGTTACAGGAAGGTCTAAAGGAAGGGCTGCAGCAGGGACGCATGTCACTGCTGGTATTGATTGCAAAAATGAGTGCCGGAGGAGATGCGGACCAGATTGCAACGCTGTATGATCCGGAAGTAATGAATGCAATGCAGGAGAAGTATGGAATAAGATAGCAGGAGATTCAAATGAACATCCAGATTTTTGGCACGAAAAAATGTAACGACACCAAGAAGGCCGAGCGTTTTTTCAAGGAGCGCGGCATCAAATATCAGTTTATAGATATGAAAGAAAAAGGCATGAGCAAGGGAGAGTTTACTTCCGTTGCGCAGGCGAACGGCGGCCTGGAGAACATGGTCAACTGGGAGGGGAAGGATCAGGACACCTTGGCGCTTATTAAGTACATTGCGGAAGAGGACAAGCTGGCAAAGGTGTTGGAGAATCCATCGGTGATCCGCACACCGATTGTCAGAAACGGGAAACAGTCTACCATCGGTTATCAGCCGGAGGTATGGAAGGGCTGGAACTGAGGAAACGTGAAGGAATGGGACAATGATTAAAACAATTATGAGAGATCCGATGTTTTTAGCACAAAAATCCGAGAATGCCACGGAGGTGGACGCACAGGTAGTGACAGATCTGCTGGATACTCTGAGAGCGAATCTGGATCATTGTGTTGGAATGGCGGCAAATATGATAGGGGTTCGGAAAAATATTATTGCAGTGGCAGCAGGCCCGTTTCAGTTTGCCATGATCAATCCGGTGATCACGAAAAAGCTGCGTCCGTACCAGACAGAGGAAGGATGTCTGTCACTGGAAGGTGTGAGACCCTGCACGAGATACGAAGAGATTGAAGTGGATTACCTGGATAGCAATTTCAGGAAACAGCATGGCAAATACACCGGCTGGACAGCCCAGATCATCCAGCATGAAGTAGATCATTGTTGTGGTGTGGTGATATAACATTGGCAAGTCAGGTATGGAAGTTTATCACACACAATGATTGGAATAACTCCTGTAAACTTTACCTGAAACAGTATTTCTTTCCATGCAGTATGCTAATATTATCCTACAGCAAGGAGAGAGCAAGAGAGCCCATAGAATGAGGAACAAAAATGCAGGTACGTGAAGTGATTTGTCCTTCCTGCAGCCATCGTTTCATGTGGATGGATGTCGAAGAGGGACCGACGATCAAAAAATACCGGTCTGTAGAGACCGGAGAGACATTCCATACGGCCAACCCGGTGGGGAGAGTCAACATGGAGAGGATTCTGATCAGATACTGGGGAGAACAGTACTGGTAGGAAATTTTGTGATAATTTAACCAACGGTTAATAGGCAAAAGAGATTCTTTGTATTATAGTAAAAGTCTACGGAAAGACTGATATGCAACTGGATGCTGTACGGCATCGGAAGGAGGCGTATGATGGAAAGACCGCATTTTGACATTGTGGCCAGCGGCGCACGGATGAGAGCAATCCGTCAGGAGCGGAAGATCTCCGTGAAGCAGGTCATGGAATACATGGGCTTTGAATCCACGCAGGCCGTGTATAAATGGGAAGCCGGAAAGTGCTTTCCCCAGGCCGACAATTTGATTGCTTTAGCTATTTTGTATCGTGTAAGCCCGATGGAGCTTTTGGTAGAAGAGGACCTGGTGCCCTCTTCTAGTCATATCTGGGGAAATGCCGCATAGTGCGGAATGGAAGAGAAAGTGCACAGGGAGAGCAGTATGATTTACATAACGGGAGATACCCACGGGGATTTCACAAGATTTTCCGCGAAAAGATTACGGAGAACCGGCATGGAACTGACAAAAGAAGATTACATCATTATCTGCGGAGATTTTGGACTGTGCTGGGCGAAGGATAAAACTTTTGAGTATCATTGTAAAAATTTTGCGGAGAAACCTTACACCATTCTGTGGGTACAGGGAAACCATGAAAACTATGATATGATCGGGGAATATCCGCTGGAAGAATGGCATGGCGGGAAAGCTGGTGGCCCCAGGAGCTGCCGACAGAAGGAGAATTACAGGAGGGGCTGCGTAATCTGGAGCGGTATCACTATGAGGTAGATTATGTGATCACTCACTGTTGTGGCAGCTCGCTGCAGGAACGGCTCAATGCCGGGACGGGGCGCTCCGGCGCACCGGATCTGCTGACAGATTATCTGGAGATTTTGGAACAGAAGGAAAGTGCATCTGCGGTGCCGGTACCGGACCAGACGGAAGGAGAAAAGGATCATGGCAAGGGATGAGAATGTCAGAATTTTTCAGGATACAGAAAAACGGGTAAAGGAAGATCCGGGACTGCAGGAGGCAGTGGAGCGCTCTGTGGCAGAACAGGTGCTGATTCCGGAGATGATGGAAGTCATAGATCTGATGCCGGAGGCTGTACAGAATCTTGACAGATATGAGCAGGATGCGGAAATTATCGTGTCGAAAAAGCGAAGCTATGAAGCGGCTGCGGGATATTCGGGAGAACGGGTGTGTGTGCACAATTTTGCCTCAGCGACGAATCCCGGAGGTGGTGTGACCAAGGGAAGCTCTGCCCAGGAGGAATGTCTGTGCCGTTGTTCTACGCTGTATTTCTGCCTGAATACGAAGGAAATGTGGGCTGGATTTTATTCTCCGCACAGATATATGCAGGATCCGATCCACAATGATGACTGCATCTATACGCCGGGAGTCATTGTATTCAAATCCGATACCGCGGCACCGGCACCGCTTCCGGAAAAAGATTGGTACTCTGTGAATGTGATCACCTGTGCAGCACCGAATCTGCGTCTGCTTCCGGCCAATGGGATGAATCCCGGAGACGGTAATAATGCTGTTAAGATGACGAGAGCACAGCAGCAGGCATTGCATGAGAAACGCCTGACCAGGATCCTGGATGTGGCTGTGGCGGGCGGCAATGAAGTGGTTATTCTGGGAGCGTTCGGCTGTGGAGCTTTTGAGAATGATCCGGAGGCTGTGGCAGCTGCGTTTTCCCATGTGATCGCTCGATACAGAAGGTGTTTCAAGACGATAGAGCTGGCCATTTATTGTTCCCCCCGGGATGAGCGGAATTATAATATTTTCAAACATGAGATTGATACGACCCTGTGTTGACAAATGGCAAGAAATCTAGTACCATAGTACTAAACAGTACGTTGGATATTGAGGGAAGTAATGGAGAAGGAACAGGGAAAGCTTATTATAATCGTATCAGTCGTATTTGCTATGGTGCTTCTGTGCATGATCTGCACCTCAGGCAGTGTGCCGGAGGTAAAGTCATTACAGGCATGTACGCCGGACGCAGTCAGCGTCCTGGATGACGGCAGGGAGCTGTACGATTTTATATTGGATCAGGACGATGATGAGACGAACTCAATCGTGTTCTATTCGGCACATCAGGAGATTGCGGTGTATGCAGACGGGAAGCTGATCTATCGGCTGGATGCTGTGCCCGGCATATGGGGAAATACTCCGGGCTGGACCTGGAATATTGTCAGGTTTTCAAGTAATGTGAGCAGCCTGCAGGTACAGTTCACCCCCTGTTATCCGGAAGCGGCAGGTCAGCAGAAGACGTTTTATATCGGTGGCGGCTATAATATTTATCGTGGGGTGATGCGCCGGGCAATGCCTGCCTTTCTCATCAGCATGATGGTGATACTGATAGGATTGTATATTAGTATTTATTGGATCGTTATCCGCTGCGGAAGCCGGATCGACGGAACCTTATTGTATCTGGGTATTTTTTCCATCCTGCTGGGAACATGGTCGGCCAATGAGACGGATGTGGCAACGCTGCTCCTGGCCAACAGGCAGGGATGCTCTTATTTGGCATTTGCTACGCTCATGCTGTTGCCGATGTCCTGTATCCTGTTTGTGAAGAGCTTTCTGGAGATCAGGGATGACTGGTTTTGTAGAATTATCTGTAATGCTAATCTGGCATTGATCGTCCTGACGCATATACTGAATGCAACAGAGATATATGAGTTCCGGAGAAGCCTGTGGATGACGCATGTGTTGATCATTCTGACGATTCTATACCTACTGGTGGTCATCTGCAGCAAAATTGTCAGAAGGCAGCTGGATCAGAGGCTGAAGGCATGTGTAGGGGCACTGCTGCTTGTATTTTTTGCTGCTATTATAGATGTGGGCGGCTATTATAAAGCCGGTAACGCCGTAGGTGTATTTGGCAGAAGCTCTTTCTTGCTCTTTATTGTGGTGCTGGGAATAGAATCCGCCAGACAGACGGTTGCCCGGCTGAAAAAAGGTCGCAGGATGGAGGAACTGGAACAGTTTGCCCTGAATGATTCCATGACCGGCTTATATAATCGAAATGCTTATGATTATTTTGTGAAAAACGAGAAGGATTTTGAAGGGTATGTCATAGTGACCTTTGACCTGAACAATCTTAAGCAGTGCAACGATCAATATGGCCACAGGGCAGGGGATGAGTATATTATCAACGCGGCGCATATCATAGAGGCCAATTTTGAACGCTATGGGAAATGTTATCGCATTGGCGGAGATGAATTCTGTTGTATCATTCCGAAGGGAATACATTTTAAAATAGAACGTGTGATACATAAGATCGACCAGGATGTAGAGGTATTGAATCATAAGAACATTATTCCCGTTCCGGTGGGAATTGCCTATGGGTATGCTGTATTCACGGCGGATGATACGGATCCGGAGAAGGTGCGTGAGCGTGCAGATAAGGATATGTACCGGAATAAGAAGACGATGAAACAGTACTGACCAGGAAATTCGCTTAATTGTTAACCATATTATAAAAGGGTTGACAATTAAAAAACACCATGCTATTCTGACAGAGGTTTTTAAAAAACATCTGACAGAAAGGCATGGTTTTTTATTATGACAACACAGACAACAACTCGTAGCAAGACTTATGACATGGTGTACATTGCAGTATTTGCGGTTCTGATCGCGATCTGCTCATGGATCTCCATCCCGATGACGGTTCCTTTTACGTTACAGACTTTTGCAGTATTCCTGGCAGTCGGTGTACTGGGCGGTAAGAGAGGAAGCCTTGCGGTATTGATCTATATTTTACTGGGTGCGGTAGGCATTCCTGTATTCGCCGGATTCTCCGGTGGTATCGGTGTTCTGCTGGGCAACACCGGCGGTTACATCATTGGATTTTTATTCTCCGCACTGCTGATGTGGCTGATCGAGAAGCTGTTCGGACGTAAGACATGGGTGCTGGGTATCTCCATGGTACTGGGCTTGATCGTGTGCTATGCTATCGGAACGGTGTGGTTCATGGTTGTATATGCGCAGAATTCCGGAGCTGTCGGTCTGGCTACTGTACTGGGTTGGTGTGTAATTCCTTTCATCATTCCGGATCTGGTGAAGATCGCACTGGCACTGACACTGAGCAAGAGACTGTCTAAGGCTCTGAAGCTGAACGGACAGGAATAAAGGATACACCGGATATGGAAGTAACAACAACTTACCGGATCCGTCCGCACCACGGCATGTGCCTGTATTTTTTCGAAGGGAAGGGATACAGTGAAGGGTTCACTGAGCATATGGCGGAGGTGAAAGAATGGCTTCTGGGAAAAAATGGACCGGCATCCCTGCAGCTGGTCGGAGCGACGGATGAGATCTGTAGCGCCTGCCCGCATAATAAGGGTGGCAGTTGCGAGTCTGCGGAGAAGGTAGAACGATATGATGCGGGTGTATTGAAATACACCGGATTAAAGGCAGGACAGGAAATGACTTTTGCGGAATTTGAGCGGATCGTGGAAGAGAAGATCCTGCAGCCGGGATATGGCAAGGTCATCTGTGGAGACTGCCAGTGGAGAGATATCTGCCACAAATAGCAAAAAGCGCACCTCCCCCAGGTGCGCTTTTTTGGTGCGTCTATAGCCGCACTGTTACCTCACGAAGAGGTAAGCCGTATATGCAACATACAGAAGCACGCACGCAGCCCCCTCACTGCGGGTCATGCGTCTGCCGGTACGGGCGAATACGAAGAGCAGAATGGCACTGCCAAGGAGCAGTACGGTGTCGATGACAGACTCTCCGAGGACATGCAGAGGGCTGATCACCGCGGACATTCCGAGGATAAACAGGATGTTGAACAGGTTGGAGCCGATGGCATTGCCCAGCGCCAGTCCGCTGTCTCCCTTTTTCGTGGCAACGATGGAGGTCACCAGCTCCGGCAGGGAGGTGCCGATGGCGATAATAGTCAGTCCGATGAAATTCTGGCTGACACCAAAATTCGTAGCGATGATGCAGGCTTTATCTACCACGAGATCACCGCCGAAGATAACGGCAGCCAGACCTCCGGCAATATACAAAAGGCTGCGGGGCAGGGAGAGGATCTTGCCGGGTTCGCCCTCTTCTCTGTTTTTCCGGGCAGAATAGATCATAAATCCCAGATATACGATCATGCCCAGCAACAGGACAGCGCCTTCCATGCGGCTTAAGCTGCCATCTAAAAACATCAGACATAATACGACAGTTACCAGGATATTTAACGGCATATCCCGCTTCAGGATCTCTCCGTGGGGCATAAAGCTGTGCAGAAATGCACAGATACCCACGACCACCATACCATTGAAGATATTTGAGCCGACGACGTTACTGATGGCGATATCATTACTGCCAGCCAGGGCGGCATTGATGCTGACGGAGGCCTCCGGAGCACTGGTGCCCATGGCGACGATGGTCAGACCGATGATGACGCTGGGGACCTTCAGGATCCCCGCCAGGGAGGAGCTTCCCTCCACGAAAAAGTCCGCACCCTTGATCAGAAGTATAAATCCTACGAGTAACAATATGTATTCCATAAGCTGTCCTTTCCTGCGGTGACTCACGTATTCTTATAAAAAGTATAAAAATAAAAAAGTATAAAAATAGAGACTCTTACCGCATCAAAAATGATCGATAAAAGTCTCGTTACTTACAATAATAACCGGTCCGACGGACGTGATGACGATTATCATTCCGGACAGCTTCATGTATCATTCAGTTACCATTCCAGGTTACCACTTTATCAGAAACCATCCGGGAACTACTCCCTCTTAACTGTGCCCCCATTCTACAAAAAAGGACAAACACTGTCAACAGACTTTGTAAATCTTGACACTATTTTAACGCGAACCCCACCTTCACAGGATCATGGTCGGAGTAGGAATAGCCGGTGTTTACATTCTCATAGGACAGGCACTCGATATTGTCGGAGATAATGAATCCGTCCAAAGTTACGGTATAAGTTACACCGGGGACATATTCCATATCTGCGTTTCTGGCACTGTTCCAAAGTGCCGCCTGTTCCTCAGAACTCAATAGATCCAGACAGAAGGCAAAATGCTCCGGCAGCTCCGTTCTCGGAAAAGGAAATGCCCAGGACTCACAGCTCTCCGTATCCTCTTCGGAAGCCTTCAGGTCGTGGTTAAAGTCGCCGCCGCAGAGCACATAATTCCCGGCTTCGTATTCTTTTGCCATATCATTGCACAGCATCTCAATCTGTCCCTTGCGGATCTCATCGCTGTTGCCGTAAGCGGACATATGCAGATTGAAGATCACCAGCTCCTTGCCGTTGTCCACCGGGATCCGGGAGACACTGTAGCAACGGTCCAGATCGAAGAACTTGCTGAAGGAAGTGGATATGGGGAAGCTTCTGCGCAGGGCGGAAGACACCGGATATTTCGAGAACAGTCCGAGTCCTGCCCGGCTGCTGCCGTGGGGCTGGGTAAACGGATAGAACAGGAAAGCAGAGTCATAATTCTGCGCAAATACGGTAGTATATTCCGGCAGAAGGTTGCGCAGCATCTCGTACTCATCCGTATGATAGCTTCTGGTGGCATCCAGATCGATCTCCTGGATCAGCGCAAAATCCGGGTCTAATGACTTCACCAGTTCTCCCGCACCGTTTATGGCATATTGTACGGTCTCTGGGCTTTCCGCCCAGGAGGAGGTACCGCCGTCCATGAAGAAGCTGTAATCCGGTAGATAAGCACCGAAACCGATGTTGTAGGTTACTGCAGAATATTCCGTATCCGTAGCCAGCACCGCAGCTGCACCCGTGGTAGTATCGTCGACCGGTGCCTCCACCACCAGTTCCTGATTGTCCTCAATCCTGTAATAACTGGCATAGAGGTAGACGATGTAAGCCAACAGTGCGAGGATGAGGATCCCCAGCACGATACACATGGTTTTTAATAACGTTTTACATAAATTTTTCTTTTTCATATCCTTATTTTAACAAGCCTTGCGGGAAAAGACAACACCTCTTGCCATACTGTGCCGAAAAGAGTTATTATGATAGAGAATAAAATCAAAGGAGGCTGATCCCATGAGGCCGATACCGACGATGGAAGATCCGGAGCGCTATATAGACAGTGCGTTTGTGGATTCTGCGTTTATAGAATTGAAAAGCTGTGATCTGTGGGATGTAAAAATGCTGTATCCGATCCTACATATGGACCATGCGGAAGAGAACTGCTTCGTCCGTAAGGAGATGTATGAGAGGCTGGTGAAAGCGGCGGGGAATCTGCCGGACGGTTACCGGTTCCGTATCTGGGATGCCTGGCGCCCCTTTGCGCTGCAGCATGAATTGTTTGAAAAATATTCTGTGGACATCATCCGGGATTTTCATTTAGAAGAGCTGCCGGAGGCAAAAAGGAGAGCTGCGATCTGCAAATTTGTCTCGGACCCGGTACCGGATATAAAAGTGCCTCCCGCCCATACCACCGGAGGAGCCATTGACTTAACGATCCTGGATCCGGAGGGCAGAGAGCTTCCCATGGGATGTGGATTCGATGCTTTTACGGATAAGACCTACGCAGCGTATTTTGAGGCACCGGAGCATGTGCAGGGGGCAGAGGACGAACAGGTCCGTGAAAACCGCCGTTTGCTTTATTATGCTATGATCGATGCGGGATTTACCAATCTGCCATCGGAGTGGTGGCATTATGACTACGGTGACCGATTCTGGGCCTATTACATGCGGAAGCCCGCAATCTATGAGGGCGTATTTACGAGGGAGGAAATTCATGGATAATCAGAAACAAAAGAAGAAAAAAAGTGTGATGGACACCTTGTCCGCTACTATGGTACTGGTGCTAATCGCACTATTGCTGGTATTTGTGGGATATACGTATCTGGCACTGAAGAACGGTTACACCTTGGATGACTTGATCGACAATATCGTGGGGAATCTCATCGGTGTGCTGGCAGCATTTCTGTTATTCGATATACTGAACAACAAGCTGACCCAGGATGCCTACGCCAGAGAGACCTCCCAGCAGATCACCAAGACGCTGATGGGAGAGCCGGAGATCCTGGATTCTTTCAGCGATGAAGATAAAAAGACTTTCCTGAAATCCACCATTACCTCCATGATAAAGGATGAAGATGCGGTGGATATGCTTTCTACCAATATGGAGAAATATTTTGACAGGGCAAGAGGCGCCAGGATCCGGAAAATGTTCGATTACACGATCAATCTGGAGCCGAATCTGACTGAGGAATATGTAAAAGCCGGTTTCCCCGGAGCCACAGACGGAAAGTATTACCTGATCGATGAGGAATTGAAGTTCAGCGTAAAGTGTCTGGGAGGAACAGACGAGAACTACGCGGGCGATGTGATCAGACTCGGTTTCGCCTATGATAAAAAGAGTCTGGACGGTGGATTGTTGGAGACCGGGCAGGATGCGGATTTCACCAAGAGCATTTTCAATGAGGATCTGGTGGTGGAACCGGAAGCCGTGGACTTCATCAACAGTATTCCCGCGGATAAGATACGGGATGTGATCAATGACCTGTTCATGCCGATCTTGCGAATTGACAACAGCGGAGATAATGACGACGAAGCGCAGTTCGAAGTAGAGCGAAAGAGCAACGGATTTATCCTGAAATTCAAGCTGGATTTTGACCGGAACGAGGCAAGCGGGGAGCATCTGGTCAGCATCTATTTCAAGATGCCCCGGGTATGGAACTCTATTTTCGAGGTGACTCTGGTGGATCCGACCAAGGAGCCCCATATCAAGCTGAAATACAAGAATGGAATGGATGTCACTATGTATTCCTATCTCAATAAGGAAAGCACTGCCAATGTCGGAGCCTGCATCCAGAGAGCCGGACTCTATGACATTGCGATCAAGGACGAGTGGATCTACCCCAAGAGCGGCGTGATCTTCCATATTAAGAAGGCGTAATTTTCCAATAAATGTAATTGCAATCAAAGAACTTCTATGCTATTGTGGATATAAAGCATAGAAGTTTTTTTATGCATCTAATTAATTCTTATATATGTATGATTCGAGTTTTTAATCCCAACTTTTATTAAAAAATGACTTTATTTGACCGGAAGCAATATTTGTAAGAATTACAGATATTCAGCCATAAATATTATATAAGTACATTAACGAAGGAGGAAAATTGAATGCAAAGCAGAATGAACAATACTGGTTATTTTGTGGCGGTAGATGGACCTAATGGAAGTGGAAAGACCACAGTCATTAATGCAATAGCAGAAAAACTGGGTTTGATGGGGTATAAAGTAAAAGTGACGAGGGAACCGACAAATTCTATATTGGGAGAATTTGTGCGAAAATATGCAGAAGGACACAAGGGACTAAGCATTGCATGTATGGTAACGGCAGATCGATACGAACATATTAAAAATGAAATTGAACCTATGCTTTATGATGGCAACATTGTCATTACAGACCGTTATATTTTATCATCATTGATATTGCAAAGAATGGATGGAGTGAATGCTGATTATATAATGGATTTAAACGCACTGATAATACGTCCGGATCTTCAAGTTACGATTATGGCTGATGTGGGGACTCTTCAGAAAAGATTATCTGATCGTGCTGAACTAACAAGGTTTGAAAAGAATAATCGATCGGATGAAGAACTGTATTATATGGAAAAAGGAATAGAAATATTGAAGAAAAATGGAATATCGGTTTTAGAAATAAATAACTGTACCGAATTGGATAAAAATGTAGATACTATCGTTGAACATATTGTAAAAGAGGTGAAAAGGAAATGAAAAAATGTATTCTTATTAATTCCCCTATATTTTGGGATGCTGCCGCAGAAGGAGAAAACTATCTTTCACCGCTTGGACTTGGATATATAGCTACATATGTAGAGAAGGCCGGGATTCAGGTTGAAATACTGGATGCTGTGAAACAAAGAAAGTCGGTAGAAGATATTGTTAAATATATAGAGGAGAAACAGCCGGATTATGTCGGAATAAATATTTTTACCCAAAACTATAAATTGGTAAAGGATATTTGCGAACAGACCAAGGTGAAATGTGAGTGGTTTATTGGTGGACCGGTAGTGGGCAGCATTTATGAGGAAATTGTAAAATGGAATCTTAAGAACAGAATGAATATTATTATAGGTGATGGCGAATATATTATTCCAACAATTATTTTAGATAACAAAAAGGTAGAACCAATTAAAAAAAATGAAAATATAAAAGTTTTTAGAGTAGATGCAGAATCAGAATTTTTTCCAAGAGATATTTCAGATATTGTATTGAATAGAAAATTTTTCCACGATGAAATAATAAAAAATCATTATGGCGAAAGAGAAATAGCAATGGTAACATCGAGAGGATGCATTTACAACTGTGCTTTTTGCGGAGGGGCAAGAAGTGTGAACGGAGGGATTCCTGTCAGAATTAGATCAGAACAAAGCATTGTCAATGAAATCAACGATATATTAAAGATGTATCCGGAGGTGAAAAGTATCAGGGTTTTGGATGATTTATTTCTGAGCAATAAACAGCGTATAAAACAGGCAATACATGTATTTTCAGAATATCCGCAATTGAGTTGGAGAGGAATGGCGCATGTGCTTTCTTTAAAGCCAAATTTAGATGATATAGAAAAACTGAAAGGGGCTAATTGCAGAGAACTATTTATGGGCATAGAATCCGGATCAGAATCTATGAGAAAAAAGATCAATAAAGTAGGAAGTACAGGAGATGTTATAGAAGTGGCTCAAAAAATTTTGCAGGAGGGTATTGACTTAAAAGGATATTTCATTTATGGTTTTCCACAAGAGACAGAATATGATTTCCAACAAACATACGAACTGGCAAGAAAAATTAGCAATATTTCACAGACAACAGAGGGCAATTTTAGGACGAGTGTTTTTCAATTCAGACCATATCATGGAACAAAGTTGTATAATGACATTGTGTCTGAGAAGGGAATTGTCCATGAATGTGAATTTAATGACATAATAAGTAAATTCAAAGGAAGAAACCAATTTAACTTTGATTTTGGTAACTATAGCGAAGTTTCAGATGAAATTTTGAACCAATATATTATCAAAACACAAGAGATAGGGGAAGGAAATGCTTGAAGATATACGGATGTGTAGTAAATGCGGATTATGCAATAATCAAAGACCATTGTTGGATTCGGAAAGACCGTGTCAGGTTTTTTGGGTTGGACTGTCTGCTAAAAAAATTACATCTGAAGAGGAAACACCTTTATCAGAGCAGACAAATACTGGAAAACTGATACAAAGGATAGAAGAGATGTGTAATGAAGTGAGTACTTATAAAACCAATCTGGTAAAGTGTCTTCCGCTTACGGAACAACAGAAATTGCGTTATCCCAGCAAAAAAGAAATGGATAAATGTTTTGACAATTTAGTAAGTGAAATTAATGCGATGTCACCTAAAATTGTATTTTTGTTGGGAGAAAAAGTTTATTCTTCTGTCGCAAGGCATTTACATTTAGATTTTGAAAAGTGGAATGATTTCGAATATCATTATACAGAATGTAATGGAACCTATTATGTTCCAATTCATCATCCATCATATATATGTGTCTATAAGAGAAAACAAATGGACGATTATATCGCAGCAGTTGAAAAAATGATTAATGAATTGTTATGAAATTGATATTAAGTATAGGATGGAAAGGGTAAAGGCAGAATGAAACCAAGATCTCCCCAAAGTATGCAATTATATAAAATGCTCATATTCCGCGGTTATCCGGAATCTTTCTGCGATCTGGTGACGAAGAATCTGAATACGGATTTTACGGCGAGCCGTATGATCGGTTATCTGTGTCATTATTCTGATCTGCCGCCGGAGGAGATCGCGGATGAAATGCTGGCGATCTTAAGTGACCGCAATCGCATTATGCAGAAGAAAGAACTGGAAAGTAATAATGCGGAGTGGAACCGTATTCTGATGGAAGGTCTCGATACGGATGATAAAACAGAATAGGAAACACACAAAATGCCATGGATCAAGATCTGTGGCATTTTGCGTATAAGATGAGATGGGTACCAATACGGTTATGTAAAGTTTGACTGAAACAGGAGAACCTCCAATACGCTACACTGGGTACATGAGAGATGCCCAATACCGAAGTGGACCGGGGAGGGGGCGAAGAATACGAAAGAGGTTAAAATCTTATTCCATTGCTTTTTTTATACAAAAGAGTTAATATAGTTTCAGTTATTAACAAAATATGAGGAGGTACAAAATGGGTTTTTTTGATGATTTTGGAAAAAAGATTTCTTCGGCAGGGCAGGAGGCTATTGCCAAGACAAAGGAACTGGCGGATGTGGCTAAAATCAATTCCAATATTTCAGATGAGGAAAATAAGATAAAAACAGCTTATTCTGAAATTGGAAAAAAGTATTTCGAAAATCATTCTGAAGATTCGGAAGAAGATTACGAAGCGCAGATTGCAGTTATTAAAGAGGCAATGGAGAAGATCAAGGCTTATGAACAGCAGATCGTTGAAATTAAGGGTGTAGTTAAGTGCCCTAACTGTGGCGCAGAGAATTCCAAGACAGCTGCTTTCTGTGCTACCTGTGGTACTGCGCTGCCGGTACCGGTGACGGAATCTGTGGAAGCCACGGAACAGAATGTGGTGGAGAAGAAATGTCCCAATTGTGGTGAAGTAATCAACGACGGCGCAGCTTTCTGTGCAAAGTGCGGTACCAAAATAGAGGAGGAACAGTAAAATGGAGAAGACAAAATTAGGAGTTTCCGTTGGGATTTTTGGTGCATTTTTATATGTGGCAGCATTATTCGGAGGATATATAGCAATTACCCTGTTGGCAGGATATGTGCTTCTCATGGAATCCAATGAATGGCTTAAGAAGACCGCAGTGAAAGCAGTTGCAACACTGGCATGTTTCAGCTTCCTGTCTCTTTTAATTGGTCTGATTCCGGATGCTGTGGAGGTGGTTACCGGCGTTTTCAATGTATTCTTTAATTTCTTTGGCAAAAGTATTTATCCTTCAGTAATTAATACCATTTTTAGTGTGATTTCTCAGATAATCAGCTTTCTGAAAGATTTAGTATTTGCTGCACTTATCTATAAAGCGTTAAACCAGGGAACTGTAAAGCTGCCTGTAATTGATAAGTTAATAGATAAGTACATTTAAGATACAGTCAAAATGGATATAGACCGGCCTCTGGCTGGTCTATATGTATATCCGGGAGAGTGAAAATTGAAAATGAAACAAATGAAAAAATGGCTCTTACTTAATATAGGTATGATACTTATGTTAAGTATGGCCGGCTGCGGTAAAAAACAGGATGAAGTAGTAGTGTATACAGCAGTTGACCAGGTATATGCAGATGAGATATTCGAAATGTTTGAAGAAGAGACCGGTATTACAGTAAAGGCGGTTTATGATACGGAATCCAATAAAACCACAGGATTGACCAACCGGATCATTGCAGAAGCGGAGAAACCGGTGTGTGACGTATTCTGGAATAATGAGTTTATTCAAACGATTGATCTGGAGAAAAAAGGAATGCTGCAAGCCTATGTTCCGGCAGAGGCAGATACGATTCCGGAATATTATAAAGCTGCAGACGGAACCTGGACGGCTATGGGAGGACGGGCAAGAGTATTTCTGGTCAATACGGACTTATTGACAGAACAGGAATATCCCGATAGTATTTATGATTTTGCGAATGATAAATATGAAGGAAGCCAATTAGCAATAGCATACCCTATGTTTGGAACGACCAGAACTATGGCGGCGGCAATCTATGCACAATTAGGAGAAGCACAGGCGAGAGAATATTTTCAAAGTATTGCTGACAAAGGGGTACAGGTAGTGGATGGAAACTCTGTGACCAAAGATATGGCAGCCACAGGACAGGTGGCAATCGGGTTCACAGATACGGATGATGCCAAAGAAGCAATAGAAGACGGAGCACCGGTGGTAATGGTATTCCCGGATCAGGATGAAGAAGGAATGGGCACATTGATGACACCCAGCACTGCCGCTATTATTAAGGGAGCACCGGATCAAAAAAACGCAGAAGCATTTATGGACTTTGTTCTATCTGAGAAAGTAGAGAGAAAGCTGGTAGACATGGGATTCTTTGATGTAAGCTGCAGAGATGCTGTGTCAGATAGTGGCATTAAAGGAATGAATCTTAATCTCGAAGATATTTACGAGTATCTGGATATCGCAAGCAAAGATATGGAGACTATTTTTAGCAGAGCGCAATAAATAAGAGCTTCACGAGGGAGCAACGCATGAGAGATTGTAAAAGTTTTTTTAAGGGAATGAGTATACTTCCATACATCATCATGGTATGGCTCCCTCTCTTTTTTTCATGGAGGGAGACTGTTGAACAGATCAGGCTGCCGGATGCCAGACAGATAGGTCTTTTGCTAAACAGCGTAAAACTCGGAGGACTTGCTGCACTCCTGACCTGTGTATTAGGAGGTCTGGCTGCCAATTACATTCATAAGGGATGGTTGTCAGACAGATGGTACAGATATTTTTTCGTTTTGCTGATGCCTGTGCCATATTATATCTATGCATTATCGTGGATGTATCTGATCAGAGTGTTATCTTTCATCCGTCCCGGCATTTTAAAATATTCAGCACAAGGCTTTGGAGCCTGCCTTTTCGTGGAAACCATGACATACCTTCCTATTACCACATTATTGATTCTTTCTGCTCTTGAGATGTGCAACAGGCAGTCTGAAGAAATGGCAATGGTATATCAGAAGTCTTCTAAGGTATTGTGGAAAAATATACTCCCTGAAATTCTGCCATATATTGTAGCGGCATTTGCAGCAGTATTTATACTATCGGTAACAGATTTCTCCGTGCCGTCCATGTTTCAATATAATACCTATGTACTGGATTTATATTCTACATATGGAAGGACAGGCAGCAGTGCAAATGCGTATGCAATGTCATTTCCCCTGTTGATTCTGCTACTTTTGCCATTAGCATTTGTGCAACAGGCAATCAGAAAATTGAATAAACCGCAGAGAAGTGAAAGCTTTGTGAAATGTAAATATCCTGTGTGGTTACAAGGAATTATGAATGTTTCGTTTGGACTTCTGGTCTGTCAGGTACTGCTTCCGGTAATAACTTTTACAATTACATCCGAAGGAATGCAGAATATTTGGAAATCATTTGATATGATTTATGAGCAGGCAGGTGTGACATTGATCATAGCTTCTCTGGCAGCTCTTATAGCAGTCGTTTGTGTGATACCTGCAGCCGTTTTTCTGGCAAACTGCGAAAATGGACTGATCTGGATGATCATGTTGGGAAGTATGGCGATACCGGGATCGCTGCAGGCGATGGGACTATTAAATGTTGTCAACGGTTCCTGGACTCATTGGCTGAGCACATCATTACTTATGCCGGCACTGGGGTGTGCAATACATTATATGCCGATTGCTCTTATCATTTTAGTGAGTACGATGAAGCGCATAGATAGAAAAAGTATTGAATTAGCGGTTTTATATGAACAAAACCGGTATGAAAAAACGCTTTTGGAACTGGGGATGCTTTTGCCGGGAATATTGAGCTCATTCCTATTAGTTTTCTTTTTGTCCTTTGGTGAAGAGGGAATCATGCTTGTGTTGATGCCGCCCGGAGCAGAGACTGTTTCGGTAAAGATATATAATTATCTGCATTATGGCGCATCGGAATATGTGTCGGGATTTTGCCTGTGGGTAACGCTGTTTCTGTTTTTGCTGGAAGTGATTCCGGTATGTTTTATAAGAAAAAGATATGGGGGACACCATGCAAAAAGCGATTGAAGTGACGAATTTATGTAAGCGGTATTCACAGGAAGTGCTTAAGAATTTTTCTCTTTCTGTAAACGAAGGAGAAATGGTGGTGCTATTGGGAGAAAGCGGATGCGGGAAAAGTACCTTTATCAGAATTCTGGCAGGACTGGAGAATGCGGATAGCGGAAGTGTCTGCCTCAACGGTATTTCCATGGATGAACGGATTCCTCCCAATAAAAGAAATATAGCATTGGTATATCAGGAGCCGGTATTGTGGAATCATATGCCGGTGTGGAAAAATATTGCGTATGGAATGGCAAAAAAAGATAAAAAAGTTATATATGAACTGATGGATGCTTTGGAAATCGGTGGATTGGAAAAGAGATTTCCGGAAGAAATCTCCGGTGGACAGGCCAAAAGAGTTGCCCTGGCCAGAGCATTAGCAGCAGATAAGGGAATCTTGCTATTAGACGAGCCCTTGTCCAATATCGATGAAAAGACAAAACTGAAAAATCTGGAGTATCTGGTCCAAAACTATAAGGACAGGAAAACGATATTGTATGTAACACACAGTAAGATGGAAGCAGATTTTCTGGGGTGTCGGCAGATCAGAATGGATGTGAGGGAGTAAAATGCGGCGAAGACGTTTCCTTACATATAGTTTATATTTCCTGTTTGTTTTATTTATCCTCATGGCATTTATTATTTCCCGGAAAATTGTGGAAAAGCAGGATGAGAATGTTCCCTGGAAGGAAGATTTTACGATCCTGAGATCCGGCGAAGAAATTTCAGCACTTTATTATGATGGTGAGAATGTATGGGTAGGGTGCAACGATGGGGTATATGTATATAATGCAGATACAAGAGAAGAAATAAAATATTATGGAGGGCTGAATCTTATCTATTCCGCCGGAATAACAAAAAGTTCTGACGGAACCGTGTGGATCGGACAGGAAGATGGATTGACAGGGATTCAGGAGAATGGAGACGGTGACAGACTGGAATTTAGTTATCCGGATATTCCCAAAGGCCGCGTGAATACTGTGGAATGGGATGGAGAAAGACTCTGGATCGGAACTTATCATGGCGCTGCAAGCTTAATACGAAGTCCGTCGGGATGGAAGGTAGAAAGTATATATAACTCCTCTAACGGATTATGCAGTGATTCTGTCAATGTAATAAAGAGCACGGGGCACAGCCTGTGGTTCGCATCCTATCTGGATCATAAAAACGGAGGAATTAGTATTTGGGATAATGACGGTACTCATTTTATTACTGTCGCAGACGGACTTCCCCATGCATATGTTACCTCACTGCAATATCTCGGAGATGAGAAAATGTTAGTTGGAACCGGATACATGGATGATGGTGGACTGGCACTTGTCCAAAAGATAAACGGAGAATACAAGATCACAGCTACATTTTTCAGTGAGAACGGGGTCCCGGGAGAAAAAGTAAGGCAGCTTTTTCTGGATGAGGATGGTTATCTGTGGATCACGACGGAATATGATGGGGTACTCATCCTTAACTATGCAGAGGATGGTCTGCAGTCAGAACTTCAGGGATTGTATTTAAAAGAAGAGAATGGTTTGTCGGATAATGAAATAAAGTGTCTGATAAAGGTGAAAGATAGTTATTGGCTTGGAGGAAAGTACGGTCTTACGATCGTACCCCAAAATATTGTGGAGTAGGTAAACATTATGAAAAAGGAAAAACCGGCAGTAATAAATGAATTATCTTTAAACGAATTTATTTTAGTATTTAAGTATTTTATGAGAAAAACCAATTGTGCACATGTCACGGGCTTTGTGAATGCACCGTTACTTTATGCAAAACCGAATGAGACAGAGCTGGAACAACTTATCAATCTGGCTATAAAGCATGGGACACTGGTTCGAAATGGCAACGAAACCACTATCAATGGGGTTGTATATACATTTATAAATGCATGGTCACAAAGTTCAAATATTGTTACGATAAAAAAGGCGTCTTATTCGGATCAGAAGGGAATATTTGTTACCAAATTGGATGGAATGTATCTTGCTATGCAGCAGGATGCGGTAAAAGACAGGGCTGTTTTAGTGGCAGATTCGGATATCGGAATTGTTTATGATTACTTTAGCAGCGAAATAGAGAAAAAAGATACAAATAAGCAATTTAAATTGAAGAATGCCAACAAGATTTTTTCAGAACAAGGGCGTAGTATTCATTTGGAAGTGGAACCTGTGAACCAGGTTTTTCTGCAGTGCATTGAGAATATAAGCGGTAAAAAATATGAAGCAGATGAGTTGATCCATATTGGAAAAAAACAGCTTGAAGAGATATCCTTAGATGATCATCACAGTGTAATTCATATTGAAAAATATAGCAATGATCAACTGAAGGAAGTAATCGTAAGATATATCGATAGTCATTGTCGTGCCAATAAAGAGCATGACAATAAGCCGGAAACAAAAGATGGAAAAATAGAGGATCCAGAATACTACACGCGACTGAGCTTTTTGAAATTGACAAGAAATGAAACATTTCCCAAAGGATTGTTCGGTTTCATAAAAATGATGTTTGTCAATTTTTTCAAGAGCTTTACCAACTGGAAAAATATACTGAAAAGAGTCGGCTTATGTGTATTGATGTCTGTTCTTACACTTATATGGAATCTTTATGCATTATGTTACCTGAATGATACATTTAACATTAATATAAGAGCTGTTTTTGGAAAGGCTACGGCCTATTTGCTGGCGGGTGTTGCACAGACTTCATCCGTGACAGGAATGCCGACATTTGCCGGAACAGTTAACACGGTTACGATTACGGCATTATTGTATTACCTGTTGGCAATTGCTTTAAGAACGATCGTCGGTGACATAGTTTCCGGAAAAGTCAAAACAAATATATCACATGTATTTTCTTTTGGGAAGAACATCAAGCATTACACAGCTGCCGTTCCGAGAGGAATGAGTTATTATGTATGGACAGGTCTGGCAATAGCATCCGTTTTGAACATGGCGGTATTCAATCCGTTTACTGTTTTTTTACTTGCTGTCATGATTTTGTTCTCCTGTATGAAATGCGAAGATGGTGCAATAGCCCCATTTCTGATGATATTTCATTCAAGTACCCGGTATAAAAAGGTGATGAGCGGTAAAAGCCGGGCTCCGTTATTTGGAGAATATCAACTCAGACTATTTGGTATCAGTATAGGATTGATTTTGTGTTCCATTCTTAATGCGATACTCTGGTTTGTGCTGGATTTTAATTTCTGGGTCAGATTAACAATATCGATTGTTGTTATCCTTCTGTCCTTTATCAAGCTTGGAATTATTAAGGTGAATAAACCAACCGTGGCAGCAATCTTTGTATTATCTGTCATTTCTGTACAGATAGTAATGGTTATGACGGCTTCACCATTGATTGCATTTGCTGATGATGGAGGTTGGACCGAGTCAGGCAGCACGCTGTCGGGACTTATGCAAAACTATGGTTGGCAGACTGTTCTGGGATTCTCTCTTACTTTAGCAGCGGCTGTAGCTGTTGGCTGTCTGACATTTGGACTTGGTACGGCAGTCGTAGCCGCCGCAGCAGCAACCAGCTTTGGAGCGGCAGCGCTTGGAGCAACCTTCACGGAAACCGGTAGAAAGGCGGCATACGATTTTATATGGGGAAATTATAGTCCATATGGAGGCGATTCTAAACTTGCTGCGGTTTTAAACATGGGAGTTTCTCTGGTACCGGGATTTGGCGATGCGTTTGGTGTTGTCACAGGAATTAGAGATTGCTCGTATGATATCAGGGAAGGAGACTGGGGAGCACTTGCCCTGGATGGATTTGGACTTGCATTGGATACACATGGTCTTATTGGCGAGGCTGGAGATGTATTGAAGCACACAGATGATTTGGCATTTGTTGCAAAAACCTCTGGGAAAAATGCAGATGAAGTAGTAAGTGCAACAGCTAAAAAATCAAAAAGCTTTATAGATGAAGACCGGTTACAAGCGACAAAGGAAGCAATTTCTAATGTCAAAAAGGCAGATCCGATCAAGGCCAATGAAGAAGCTACAGAGGCATTGCGGCAAATAGGGAAAGATTCTGGGTATTCCGAGGAGGTTATTGATAAATATATTTCCAGATTAGAATCCGACAAACAGTATGATATTACGAAAGAGGCAAGAGATGCCTGGGGCAATGGCTGGGATAAATTAAGTTCTGACGAACAGCAGATGCTCAAAGATATTGTTAGTGATAAAGATGTAACTGCGCTCAAATTAACAGAAAATAAATTAAATGGAATAGATACAATTACTGAATACAAGCGTAGATATGACGAAGGACTGTTTGATACCGATAAATATAGCCTGGATGATATTCTTGAATTAAAATTATCAAAATCTGCAGGTACTAAGGTATATGCAGGTATAGAACATAGTGAGTTATTGCCAAGAGCAGATGAATTTATTAGCGATGATGCGATAGTTCAATATGTTAAAAGTCTTTGCCCTGATAATGAGCATTTACTAAAATGTACAAATCTGCAGGAAGTTGCTGATGAACTAAGCAGAAATCCAGTGGAATTGAAACTTGTGACATTTCAAAATGCTGAAGTAAATGGAGCAAATATTCTTAGCTTTGGAGGAAACTTTGGAGATGTTAATACAAGCTTAGAATCAGGTGGCGGCATTTTCTCGGTACCAATTAGCAAATTAAGTGAGTATGCAGATAAATATGGTGATATTTGTTCATATGAAGGTGGGGTATTTAAGATATCGGATTATGAAAGATTCGGACAGGAAGTGTTATCCGGTGTGCCATTAAATTCAGCAGATGGTGCATATATGATTACTACAAAAGTTCCATTAAACGGAACAAATATTTCCATGCCATCTGTCAATAGCTGGAGTGCTTACATGGATCAATTTGTGTCTGGCGGAAGACTATTAAGTGGTGAAGTTGAAGTGACACAAAAGCCTTTACATGATATAATCAGTGATGCTGTATCAAGTGGATCGAATGAATTGTCAGGTATAAGTGACGGTGTTGGTTACACAATATCTATTATGAGATAGGAGAAAAGCAAATGGGAACCGTATATGATAAATTAGTGGATCAGGCGGAAGCAATGGTGAATATTATCAATAAAAAATATGTTGCAGGTAATAGAATGGCATATTTAGCGTTGCTTTCAGGTGTTGGCAGCTGCCGTATTGAAAGCTATCCCGGTGCCGGTCATAATTACCAGGCAGTCGTGGATGCGATTCATAATTGCTATGCAAGAGATAATACATCAGGGATTGATACGGGCTATCGAGATGGTCTGTACGCTATGATCAAGGTAGCCGGTAGTTTTTCGGCATTGCAAACCTTGATGAATATTCTATTTTACCAACTCAAGAAGGAAAAAGAGGGGAAGGCACAATTTAAGATAGATATTCAGGAGGTAATGAGTAAGGTTAATTTGCTGATTAGTGAAAATCGTGTTTCTTATGAAAAAGAATATATTTCGTTTGATAGCTGGCTGGAAAGAAACAGTAAATTCGCTTATGAAAACTATGGCATAAAATTAGGAAAAGAAGCTTTTGGTTGATATTGTGATACTTTACGCTTATAATAAAAATTTGTAACAGTGTAACTTAAAATTGAGGTTTTCAATGAATATAGTAGTAGACGGATATAATATATGTTATAAAACAACCGGTACCGGCGATAAGACAGTCGTGATCTTACAGGGCTGGGGTACGGATCTGGGAGTGTATGATTCTGTGGCAGGTGTCATTGACGGCAGCAGGTACCGTGTGATCCAGTTCGATTTCCCGGGCTTCGGCGGCAGCGATGAACCGAAGGAACCCTGGGATGTGGACGGATTTGCGGACTTTTTCTGCAGATTCATGGAAGTAATGCAGATAAAGAAGGCCACCCTCATCGGGCATTCCTACGGCGGACGCGTGATCATCAAGCTGGCAGCCAGAGAGAGCATTCCTTTTGAGATCACGAATATTATCCTGATCGACAGCGCCGGTGTCCTGCCGGTGCGGACTACTGCACAGAAATGGAAGATCCGCAAGTACAAGATTTTGAAGAAATTCCTGAATCTGAAGCTGATCTATGCCATGTTCCCGGAGGTGATCGATGACTGGAGGAGCCGACAGGGATCGGCAGACTACCGCAATGCGACACCCATGATGCGTCAGTGTATGGTGAAGGCAGTGAATGAGGATCTGACGGAACTGCTTCCGAAGATCCGTCAGGAAGTACTGCTGATCTGGGGAGATCAGGATACGGCAACTCCTATCCGGGATGCACATATTATGGAAGAGAAGATACCCAACTGCGGCCTGGCAGTGATCCCGGGAACCGGTCATTTTTCTTTCCTTGAGAAACCGGCACAGTTCCGGGGAATTATGGAGGCATATCTGAAATGATCATACGTGTGCTGATAGCGGTCGTGCTTGCTGTTCCGGCATATTTTTATACCATGCGGTATAATATTCATATGTTCCAGCAGAACGGCTATAAGAATAAAGAACACCTTCACTGGCTGAAGAAGAAGTTCCGGCTGCAATGGATTCTCTATTTTGGCCTGGCACTGGGCATTGTGACCTGTGTGTTCCCATACCTTGCCCTTGAAATCTTCGAGTATCTGGTACTGCTCGTGATCATCGTGGTATATCGTGCCATGAAGCGGATGAACACGAAGAAAAAGCTGGTGTATACCGCCCGGGTCAAGAGATTGCTCGCTACGGAGCTGATCCTTACGGCTGCGGTATTCGCGCTGGTGTGTGGATTGGGCGGAATGAAGCGGATCCCGGGACTGTGCCTGATCCTGGTATCTGTGAATCTGTTTCTGGATATTGTGGCTAATGTCATCAATCATCCCATGGAGGCGGGGATCAATCAGCATTATATCAATGATGCTGTGAGAAAGCTGAAAAGCGTCCCGGGACTTACCGTCATCGGTGTGACCGGCAGCTACGGCAAGACCAGCGTAAAGTTTTATTTGCAGACACTTTTACAGGAAAAATATAATGTGCTGGTGACTCCGGAGAGCTTTAATACTCCGATGGGAGTGGTGCGGACCATCCGCGGTTCCCTGAAGCCCACCACGGAGATCTTCGTCTGCGAGATGGGTGCCCGCCATGTGGGCGATATCAAGGAGATCTGCGATATGGTGCATCCCGATCACGGTGTGATCACATCTATCGGACCGCAGCATTTAGAGACCTTTTTTAACATGGAGAATATTCAGAAGACGAAGTTCGAGCTGGCGGATGCCCTGCCGGAAGGCGGCATGCTGTTCTTGAACGGTGACAACGATTATATTCAGCAACAGGCAGCTTCTCCCGCGTATGATCAGACCCCGGAGAAGATCTTCTATTATTCTGAGACGGAAGGGACAGGATACTGTGCCAAAGAAGTGAAGGTATCCCAGTTAGGTACGGAGTTCACGGTAGTGACCCCGGACGGCGAGAGCGAGAGATTCCAGATGCGTCTCATCGGTGCCCACAATGTCATCAATGTGGTGGGGGCTATCGCAGTTGCTCATAGAATGGGCATGACGCTGCAGGAACTGCGGATCCCGGTACGCCGGATCGAGCCGGTGCCCCATCGTATGCAGATGCGGGAGCACGGTCTGGTGACGATCATCGATGATGCTTACAATTCCAACCCCGTAGGTTCCAGGGCAGCGGTCGAGACGCTGGCTATGTTTGACGGTATCCGGATCCTGATCACGCCGGGCATGGTAGAGCTGGGTGACAAGGAAGCAGAATACAATCATAAATTCGGTAACTACGCAGCGGATTGCTGCGATTACATCCTGTTAGTGGGCAGACGGCACACCGAGCCCATCAGGGAGGGCGTGTTGGAGAAGGGATTCCCGGAAGAGAAATGCCTGGTATTCGACAAGCTGGAGGAAGCTGTATCTTACGCCTATGCCATCAAAGGGCAGGGACATAAGTATATTTTATTAGAGAATGACCTGACGGATAACTATTAGACGACTCAGAGGCGATTTCGCGAAAGTGGTTCCGGATAGTTGACAGAGAGTAGTAAAATTCAGGAGGGAAAATAAATGAAGACAAGAGTAGCAATGCTGTTTGGCGGAAAGAGTGTAGAACACGAGGTATCTGTGATCTCCGGCATCCAGGCTGTCATGAGCATGGACACAGACAAATACGAAGTGATCCCGGTCTATATGACCAAGCGTAATGAAATGTACATCGGTGAGGAGATCGGCAAGATCGAATCCTATAAAAATATCGACGAACTGTTGAAAAAATCCCAGAGAGTGATCATGACCAATGAGGATGGAAAGGTATTCCTGACGCCATTCCCGGTGAAACTGTTTGGCGGGAAGAAACCAGTAGAGATCGACGTGGCTTTCCCCGTAGTCCACGGTACCAATGTGGAGGACGGCGCTTTCCAGGGTTACCTGAAGACCATGGGCATCCCCTTCGTGGGCTGTGATGTGACCGCATCCGCCATTGGTATGGACAAATACATCATGAAAGCTGTATTAAAGGAGTGTGATGTTCCGGTACTGGATGCGCAGCTGTATACTCTGTCGGATTATGCGCAGATAGAGACTCTGCTCGACAAAGTGGAAACAGGACTGGGATATCCGGTGATCGTAAAACCGGTCAACTTAGGTTCCAGCGTAGGCATCAGTGTAGCTAAAAATCGTGTGGAACTGACCCAATCCGTCGATGATGCGTTCAAGTATGCGACCAAAGTGCTGGTGGAGCACGCCATCACCAATTTACGTGAGATCAACTGCTCGGTACTGGGAGATGAGAATGACGCTATTGCTTCCGAGTGCGAAGAACCCCTGCACACCAAAGATATCTTAAGTTATGAAGATAAATACGTCAGCAATGCCAAGGGCAGCGGCTCCAAGGGCATGGCGAGCGTATCCCGCAAAATTCCGGCAGAACTGTCTCCGGAGAAGAGAGAGGAAGTCCGGGATCTGGCAGTCAGATCCTTTAAAGCACTGGGCTGTAACGGTGTGTCCCGTATCGACTTTATGATCGATGAGGACAACGGCAAGCTGTATTTTAACGAGATCAATACCATCCCGGGATCTCTGGCATTTTATCTGTGGGAGCCGGTAGGAGTTCCTTACAAAGAGCTTCTGGATCGTATGATCCAGCTGTCTTTGAAGAGAGCCCGCACCGAGGAGAGACTGACCTTTACCTTTGACACCAATATCCTGAATTCCGCAAGCTTTGGCGGCTCTAAGGGTGGCAAATTGTAATAGCCGGTTTATGGATTTTATGATTATTTAATATATTTTTTAGCACTCTGGACTTGCGAGTGCTAAGCAGTAGTGATAATATAATCTCTGTAAGAGGAACAAGCGACTGCAGCAGCAGACAATTGTTTGAAAAGAGATGTGAAGTGGTCAGCCGCGCAGGGAACTGTGTGGCTGATTTTTACATGGAAAACGTCTTGGTTGTGTGGCTCACCGGTTGGGCAGAATGGAGGGAATATGACGAAGACAACAAAAAGAGATTATTATGAAGTACTGGGTGTCAGCAAGACAGCGGACGCCGCAGCGATAAAAAAAGCATACCGGAAACTGGCGAAAAAATACCATCCGGATACCAATGCAGGAGACCCTGTGGCAGAGGAGAAGCTGAAGGAAGTCAACGAAGCTTACGATGTGCTGGGGGATGAAAAAAAGAAGAAACTATATGATACTTACGGTTTTGCTGCTTTCCAGGAGGGATTTAACGAGGAGGCAGCCAGACAGTATCAGGAGCAGTTTAAGAACGGAGGCGGCTTCGGTACCGATGGTTTCGGAGGCTTTGGCAACGGCACGTTCCATTACAGCACCGGAGGAAGCGGTTTCGGTACCGGTGATTTCGGCAGCTTCGGCGGGGATGAGGATATTTTTGACAATCTGTTCGGACAGTATTTCAAGGGACAGAAAGGCTCCGGACGGGGCAGCCGGGCGAACTACCGCAGTAAAGGTCAGGATGTGGAATCCGGCATCACCATCAGTTTTGACGAAGCAATGCATGGCTGCGACAAGACCTTTACCTTAAGAGATCCTGCTACCGGCAAGTCCGAATCCGTGCAGGTGCACATTCCGGCAGGTATCGATACCGGTAAAAGTATCCGCCTGAAAGGTAAGGGTGGTGAAGGTTACTCCGGTGGTGAGAGCGGTGACCTGTATCTGAAGGTGACGGTACAGGAGAAGCCGGGATGGGAGCGTAGAGGACAGGATCTGTATACCACAGTCAATATCCCCTATACTACTGCGGCCTTGGGCGGCGAGATCCGTGTGCCCACGTTGTACGGCGATGTCATGTGCAAAGTGAAGGAAGGTACACAGTCCGGCAGTAAGATCCGTCTGAAAGGCAAGGGTGTGGTATCCATGAAGGATAAAAATGCCCACGGCGATCAGTATGTCGTGATCCAGATTCAGGTGCCTAGGAATCTGACCCCGGCAGCAAAAGAAAAATTACAGGAATACAAGAAGGTCAGTGGATTTTGATCCACTGGCCTTTTTTAATGATAAAATTTTTCAGTAAAGGAGAAAAAACTGGAAATAAGAAAAACAGGTGATTATAATATTCATTCATAAATAGAATAAACCAAAGAATTCACACAGGAGGAAATGAATTATGTTGAAATGTTTAAAAAAGATTGATAAAGCAAAAACCGGTATTTTCGCAGCAGGCGTTCTGTTCGGAACTGCAGGTATCAAAGTACTGTCCAGCAAGGATGCGAAGAAGCTGTACACCAACTGCACCGCAGCAGTTCTGCGCGCAAAAGAGTGTGTCATGAAGACTGCGACCACCATCCAGGAGAACGCAGAGGATATCTACGCAGAAGCTCAGCAGATCAACGAGGACAGAGCAGCACAGGCAGCAAAAGAGTATGATGGTGAAGCAGAAGCAGCAGAGACTGCAACAGAAGAATGATCCCTTCATGAAAGCAGGCATAAATTATGAGATTTGTGATCAAACATGAGATAAAGGGGAGACTCAGGGTTCACATTCTGCAGAGTTGCATGAGCTTTGCACAGGCAGATACACTGCAATATTATTTGGACGGACAGAGTAATATTGTCAGTGCCAAAATTCAGGAGCGTACCCTGGATGTTACGGTAGTCTATGCCGGTTCCAGGGAGGAGGCACTGAAGACACTGGAGAATTTTACGTATCAGGGTACGGAAGTGCCGGAGAACTATCTTGCTAATTCCGGCAGAGAGATGAACCGGGAATATAAGGATCAGCTGATCAATAAAGTGGTAATGCATTATGGGATCAGGCTGTTTCTGCCCATGGATATCCGTTCCGTGATCACCACAGTGAAGTCTTTCAAATATCTCTGGCACGGCGTGAAGACTCTGGCGAAGGGCAAGATCGAAGTACCGGTACTGGATGCCACTGCTATCGGTGTATCTGTGCTGCGTGGTGATTACAACACCGCAGCCTCTGTGATGTTCCTGTTAGGCATTGGCGAAATCCTGGAAGAGTGGACGCACAAAAAGTCTGTCGGTGATCTGGCGAGGAGCATGTCCTTAAACATTGACAAGGTATGGGTTGTGAGCGACGGACAGGAGATCCTGGTGCCGTCCACATCCATTAAGTCGGGTGATCTGGTAAGGATCCACATGGGCAATGTGATTCCTTTCGACGGTACAGTGACGGATGGAGAAGGTATGGTGAATCAGGCATCTCTGACCGGAGAATCCGTTCCGGTGAGAAAAATTCCTGGTGGAACTGTCTATGCCGGAACTGTGGTAGAAGAAGGTGAACTGACTATCTGTGTGAAAGAAAACGGCGGTTCCAGCAAATATGAGAAGATCATGACCATGATCGAGGAATCCGAGAAGCTGAAATCCTCTCTGGAGGGTAAGGCAGAGCACCTGGCAGATAAGCTGGTACCCTATACTTTCTTAGGCACCGGTCTGGTATGGATGTTCACACGGAATGTGACCAAGGCATTATCCGTGCTGATGGTGGATTTCTCCTGCGCATTGAAGCTGTCTATGCCGTTAGCGGTATTGTCTGCGATCCGAGAGGCAAGCACCTACGAGATCACGGTAAAGGGCGGCAAATACTTAGAGGCTATGGCAGATGCCACGACCATCGTATTTGACAAGACTGGTACTCTGACCAAGGCACAGCCTACCGTGGCGGATGTGGTATCCTTTAACGGACAGCCCGCAGAGGAACTGCTTCGGATCGCCGCCTGCCTGGAGGAGCATTTCCCGCATTCCATGGCAAAGGCAGTGGTGCGGGAAGCAGCCCGCAAGGAGCTGGTACATGAAGAACTGCATACCAAAGTGGAATATATCGTAGCCCATGGAATCTCTTCTACTCTGGACGGCAAGAAGATCATCATCGGCAGCTACCATTTCGTATTTGAGGATGAGCAGGCACAGATCCCGGAGGGCAGACAGGAGCTGTTCGATCAGCTGCCTGAGGAATACTCCCGCCTGTATATGGCAATTGACGGCAAGCTGGCTGCAGTGATCTGCATCGAGGATCCTCTCAGAGAAGAGGCTCCGGAGGTCATCCGACAGCTGAAGAGTCTCGGAATCCACAAGGTAGTCATGATGACAGGAGACAGCGATCGTATCGCCGGGGCAATTGCGGGTACCGTCGGCGTGGATGAGTATTATTCCGAGGTGTTGCCGGAGGACAAAGCAAGGTTCGTGGAGCAGGAGAAGCAGGCAGGTCATAAAGTCATTATGATCGGTGACGGCATCAACGATTCCCCGGCATTGTCAGCGGCAGACGTAGGGATTGCCATCAGCGAGGGCGCACAGATCGCCAGAGAGATCGCCGATGTCACCATTGGTGCGGACAATTTACAGGAAGTAGCGACACTGAAGGAGCTGAGCAATGCCCTGATGGCGCGGATCCATAAAAATTATCGCATGATCGTAGGCATCAATACCGGACTGATTGTATTGGGTGTGGCAGGTATCATTCCTCCCACCACTTCCGCTCTGTTGCATAATACATCTACCCTGTGGATCAGCACCAAGAGCATGAAGAATCTTTTGGATAGAGAAGAAGCATAAAAAGAGAAAAAGCAAAGGCCATTGTGAGAGAAAAAGAGAACTCCTCGCAATGGCTTGTGTTTTACTTTATAGTAAGTTGCTGCTAACTAAAAAATGTAATACAAAAAAATGTAATACAATTTGAATAGAATGTACGGTACTTTTGTAGGAATTATATGTTGCATATTTGCAGATGCTTGTATATAATGATATAGTAATTCCTAGTTGGACGCTAGAGATAGGAGGAAGTATATGTCAGAACAATTATTACAGGTGCGTAACTTGTCCGTAAGTGTAGAGGACAAGCCCATCCTTCATGGAATAGATTTAGAGGTTCGTCCCGGAGAGACCCATGTCCTCATGGGACCCAACGGTGCGGGCAAATCCACATTGGGTTACACCATCATGGGAAGTCCCCGGTATGAGGTGACCGGTGGTGAGATCCTGTTCAAAGGGATGGAATTATTAGAGGAAACTACAGACCAGAGAGCGAAGGACGGTATTTTCCTGTCTTTCCAGAATCCCCTGGAGGTACCCGGAGTATCTCTTCGGAATTTCATCCGTAATGCCGTGGAACAGAGAAGCGGTTCCCGCATCAAGCTGTGGACCTTCAAAAAGGAACTGGAGCAGGCAATGGAAGTATTGCAGATGGATCCTTCCTACGGGGACCGTGATCTGAACGTGGGATTCTCCGGCGGTGAGAAGAAAAAGGCAGAGATCTTACAGTTACTTATGTTAAAACCCTCTCTGGCAATTCTCGATGAGACCGATTCCGGTCTGGATGTGGATGCGGTACGTACGGTATCCAAGGGCGTGGAAGAATACCAGAAGGACAAAAAAGGTGCGCTGCTGATCATTACCCACAGCACCAGAATTTTAGAGTCTCTCCATGTGGACAAGACCCATGTACTGGTGAACGGTAAGATCGTGGCATCCGGCGACGCTTCCCTGGTAGACGAGATCAACGAGCATGGTTTCGAGCGTTTTCTGGAAGCATAAGGAGGTTGACGATCTGAATGAGTGAACGTGAAAAGACATACGTGGAAGACGTCAACAGAAGCATTTATGATATCCGTAATGAGGAGAAGGACGTCTATCGTATTAAAAAGGGACTGACTCCCGATATTGTGGCGGAGATTTCCGAGAAAAAGAAGGATCCCGCATGGATGGCAAATTTCAGATTACAGTCTCTGCAGATCTATAATGAGATGGAAGTTCCCGACTGGGGTCCCTCTATTGAGGGTCTGAACATGGAAGACATCGTAACCTATGTAAAACCTAATACCCATATGAGCGCCAAATGGTCCGAAGTGCCGGAGGACATCAAGGATACCTTCGAAAAATTGGGGATCCCACAGGCAGAGCGTAAGTCCCTCGCCGGTGTGGGGGCACAATATGATTCCGAACTGGTATATCACAATGTCAGAGAAGAAGTGGCAGCCCAGGGCGTAGTCTATACCGATATGGAGAGTGCCCTGAACGGGGAATATGCGGATATGGTACGGAAACATTTTATGAAGCTGGTGACCCCCAGAGACCACAAATTCGCAGCGCTGCACGGTGCTGTATGGTCCGGCGGTTCCTTCGTATATGTTCCCCCCGGAGTGTCCGTGACGATCCCTTTACAGTCTTATTTTCGACTGAACGCACCGGGAGCCGGACAGTTCGAGCATACCCTGATCATTGTGGATGAGGGTGCATACCTGCATTTTATCGAAGGCTGTTCCGCCCCGAAGTACAACGTGGCGAACCTCCATGCCGGCTGTGTGGAGCTGTTCGTGGGGAAAAATGCAAAACTGCGTTACTCCACCATCGAGAACTGGTCCAAGAACATGTATAACCTGAACACCAAGCGTGCGCTGGTGGAAGAGGGCGGTACCATAGAATGGGTATCCGGTTCCTTCGGATCCCACGTATCCTATCTCTATCCAATGAGCGTGTTGAACGGTAAGGGAGCGAGAGCGGAATTTACCGGTATTACTTTCGCCGGAGCCGGACAGAATCTGGATACCGGTACGAAAGTGGTTCACAATGCACCGGAGACCACTTCTTATATCAACACGAAGTCCATCTCCAAGGATGGCGGGATCAGTACGTTCCGAAGCTCCGTGGTAGTGAAGAACAGTGCGACAAAGAGTAAATCCGCCGTATCCTGTCAGTCCCTGATGCTGGATGATAAGTCCCGCTCCGATACTATCCCGGCGATGGATATCCGTACGCAGGATGCCGATATCGGGCATGAGGCGAAGATCGGCAGGATCAGCGATGAGGCAGTGTTCTATCTGATGTCCCGCGGTATCTCCGAGGAGGATGCCAGAGCCATGATCGTCAGCGGCTTCGCGGACAATGTATCGAAGGAGCTGCCGTTGGAATATGCGGTAGAGATGAACAACCTGATCCGCCTGGAGATGAAAGGCAGCATCGGGTAAAGGGAGGACAGAATATGGAAAAAGAATATAATATGACCATCAACCGACTGCCCTCTAAGACATGGAACTGGCTTCGTATGAATGAGACGCAGTTGGAGAAAATAGAGATCCCCGCGGCCGGAGAGGCAAAAGTCGCTCTGCCGGAGAAGATAACGACCGCTGAAAACGAAGGCTCTAAGCCCTGGAATGCGGATTTTGCAGGGATTGCCTCCGGCATGGGGGAAGATATGGACGGTCTGCTTGCTAGAGCGGGAGTAAAAGCAAAACATTATGAGGTGCCCGCAGATGTGACAGAGGTGCAGCCGTTACTGCTTGATTATGCCTATGCACAGAACAGCTTACAGGCGGGAGCTGTAGCGGTAAAAGCAGGTAAAAACAGTGAGATCACCGTGATCGAGGACTTTGCTTCCGACAGGGAGACGTCAGGTCAGGCAGCGGTATCCACCAGACTGTATCTGGAAGAAGGCGCGAAGCTCCGGCTGATCCAGGTGCAGAGACTGGGCAGTGATTTTACTTTTATGAATGATATCGGTGCCCTGTGTGAGGAGAAGGCTTCCCTGGAAGTGATCCAGCTGATCCTGGGCGGTAAAAATACGTATTTAGGATGCAAGACCACTCTGCAGGGCAGAGAGAGCAGCGTGAACACGGATACCGCCTATATCGTAGACGGCGAAGGCAGACTGGATATGAATTATGTGGCTCTGCATGAGGGGAAAAAGACCCAGAGTAATATGCAGGCCGGAGGCGTGTTAAGAGATCATGCTTTCAAATTATACCGCGGCACCATTGACTTCAAATGGGGTGCCAAGGGTGCGGTAGGCAATGAAAAAGAGGACGTACTGTTATTGTCCAATGATGTGGTGAATCAGACCATTCCCCTGATCCTCTGTGCGGAGGAAGATGTGGAAGGCAATCACGGCGCCACCATCGGTAAGCTGGATGATGAGCTACTGTTCTATTTAGAGAGCCGCGGCATGAACAGAGAGCAGATCTATGAGATGATGGCGATGGCGAAGGTGGATGCGGTCTGCCGCAAGATCCCTGACGCTTCCACACAGGCAAAGGTGCAAAAGTTCCTGGGCAGAGCCGTGGAAGAAGAGGAAGCGTAAAGAGTAAGATAACAGGAGGAAGTATGAGTATTTCAGTCAACGAGATCCGCAAGGATTTTCCTCTGCTGGAGAATCAGAAAGTGATCTATCTGGATACCGCAGCGACTTCGCAGAAGCCGGTCTGTGTCCTGGAAGCAGAGCGGGAATTTTATGAAAAATACAATGCCAATCCCCTGCGCGGATTATACGAGCTGGGAGAGGCGGCAACCGAAAAATACGAAGAAGCCAGAGAGACGGTAAGGGAGTTTTTGAATGCGAAGGAAGCGGCGGAGATCATCTTCGTCCGCAATGCCACGGAAGGTTTAAACCTGGTGGCGTACAGTTTCGGCTCCCTGGTACTGAAACCGGGAGATGAAATCCTGGTGAGCATTATGGAGCATCACAGCAATCTCCTGCCCTGGCAGCAGGCGGCAGCCAGGACCGGAGCAGTGGTGAAGTATCTGGAGTGCACCGAAGACGGAAAATATACCGAGGAAGCTTTTAAGGAGGCACTGAGCGACCGAACGAAGATCGTTGCCATGACCCAGGTATCCAATGTGCTGGGCTGCAAAAATGATATCAAGCGTTTTGCACAGCTGGCACATGAGGCAGGCGCTTATTTCGTGGCAGACGGAGCCCAGAGCGTGCCCCATATGGCAGTGGACGTACAGAATCTGGATGTGGATTTTCTGGCATTTTCCGGGCATAAAATGTACGCTCCCATGGGAATCGGTGTGTTATATGCGAAGAGAGAGCTGTTAGAGCAGATGCCGCCGTTTTTATGCGGTGGAGAAATGATCGATTCCGTCAGCCGTACAGGAGCTGTGTGGGCAGAGGTACCTCATAAGTTCGAGGCAGGTACGGTGAACGGTGCCGGTGCTTATGCCCTCGCAGAGGCTATCCGTTATGTGCAGAAGATCGGCTTTGATTTCATCGAAGAGAGAGAAACAAAGCTGACAAAACTGTTGATGGATGGGATGAAGGAGATTCCTGCGGTGCATATTTTAGGATCACAGAAAGCGGAGGATCATCACGGTATCGTGACATTTAAGCTGGACGGCGTGCATCCCCATGATGTGGCATCTGTTTTAGATGCAGATCACATCGCAGTCCGGGCGGGACATCACTGCGCCCAGCCGTTACTACAGCACCTGAAAGTGTTGTCTACCACCAGAGTGAGTCTGGGCGTCTACAATACGGAAGAAGAGATACAGGCATTTTTAACAAGTCTTGCCGGGATAAGGAGACAGATGGGCTATGGAGAATAAAACGTTTTATAATGAGATCCTGACGGAGCACAACCTGCATCCGTATCACAAGCACAAGCTGGAGGATGCGAACCTGGTGTTAGAAGGTGTCAATCCCAGCTGTGGCGATGATATTTTTCTGGAACTGAAGGTGGAGGACGGTGTAGTCGTGGACGGTGCCTTTGAAGGAGACGGCTGTGCCATCTCCCAGGCTTCCGCGGACATGATGCTGGAACTGGTCATTGGTAGAAGTAAGGAAGAGGCACTGCATCTGGCAGATCTGTTCCTGAAAATGATCAAGGGAAGTATCACCGATGAAGAGAAGGATGAGCTGGAAGAGGCCTCCGTATTGCAGGATATCGCCCACATGCCTGCCAGGGTAAAATGCGCGGTGCTTGGCTGGCATACTATGCAGGAATTATTGAAAACAGAAGAAAAATAGCTGATAAAAAGATAAAGATACATCTTGCACGCCCTTTTTGGATACGCTACAATGAAAAAAGAAGTGTAAGTAAAGCGGGGGGGCTGTGCATGTTCCACATAGAGCTTATCATTGAATTCCTGGAAAACGTGATGAACAATATTGTCCAGGTGGCAATACTGTTCTTTGAATTTGTCGGAGTGATCGTTATTATTCTCTCCGGTCTGAAAGGGTTTTATAATTATGTGCGGCGGGTGCCGGATATGAAGATCACCCTGGCGCAGGGGCTTGCTGTAGGGCTGGAATTCAAGTTGTGCAGTGAGATCCTTAAGACCGTTATTGTCAGAGACTGGAAGGAGATCGTTACCGTAGCCGGTATCATCGGACTTCGTGCGGCACTGACCTTCCTGATCCATTGGGAGATCAAGGAAGAGAAGAATCATTCCTAAAAATCGGCAGCTGATGAAAATCGGCTGCTTTTTTTAGAATGATTTCCGGTTACCCAACAAAAGTCAATAAGTTTATCCAGATAAAGAGATTAAATTTGCAATGGTATATAGGTTAAATTTGCACCTTGGAAAAAAGCTGTCAGAGGACTAACATATAACGATAAAGTATGTATTTATAAAAAAAGTGTAAAGAATTGCTAAAAAATCCGTTGTATTTGACACTTCGACGTGCTAAAGTTATCAATAGCATGAACGTAAATGTAATCGATTACGCATGCTTAAAAGGAAAGCAGAATGGAATTACAAAAGACACTTACTCCCGGGGAAGCGCTGGAACGCGTCCTGCGATCTTATCAGACCTACTACAATATCAAAACAGAAGCTGTAGAACCGCCATTCGCAGCAGAGGCGATCTTCGGATCCCATAATGAGCAGTATTTTCTGATCAAGAAAGCCAAGGTGGCAGATATTGACACCAACGAGACAGTGTATTTTGCCACAGAAGAATCTTTATCTAAGGAACGTCTTCTGGAACTGGACGCTATCGCCTGGGAGCGGGGAATTGCAAATGTGCAGCCGTCTTCCCATCACAGGAACAGTGATGTCGTCCTGATCATTCTGACCGCTCATGCCGGGGAGGATGCTCTCGCACAGGTGAAAAAGTGCAGGCATTATCAGAGTTATCTCTGGGGATTCCATGGCTGGAGCAATTATCGTCTGATTGTCGCCGAGCTGTCTTCGGGTCGGATCGTCCACAACCGCCACGGACAGATTCTGAAGAAGCTCGTAAAAAAGGCAATGATAAATTAAATCTGTGTATTAAGAAAAGGAGAAACACAAATGACAGCATTATTAATCGTTGTAGCCGCTATTGTACTGTTGTTTATCGGCTATGTGTTCTATGGCTCCTGGCTGGCAAAACAGTGGGGTATCGATCCTACCAAGAAGACTCCTGCAATTGAGAAGGAAGATGGTGTGGATTACGTTGCAGCTAAGCCTGCCGTACTTATGGGTCATCATTTTTCATCTATCGCCGGAGCAGGCCCGATCAACGGACCGATTCAGGCTTCCATCTTCGGATGGGTTCCCGTATTCCTGTGGTGTATCATCGGTGGTATTTTCTTCGGCGGTCTGCAGGACTTCGGATCTTTATTCGCATCTATCAGACATGACGGTAAATCTGTAGGTGAGATCATTGAGGATTCCATGGGATCCAGAGCTAAGAAGCTTTTCATCATCTTCGCACTTCTGGTGCTGATCCTGGTAATCGCTTCCTTCGTTAACATTGTGGCAGGTACTTTCCTGACCCTGGCGGATGATGCCGGCAAGACCGCTTTCGGTTTTGTGACCAATCCTACCGGTAATCAGTCTACCGCAATGATCTCTCTGCTGTTCATCGTTCTGGCTGTTATTTATGGTTATGTGACCAACAGAATGGGCGTTAAGACTCTGCCCGCTACCATCGGTGGTATCATCGGTATCGTAGCTATTACTGTTTTAGGTCTGAACGTTGGTTTTGCCATGAACCGTATCGCATGGATCGTATTTGTAGGTGTTTACATCGCAGTGGCTTCCCTGGTTCCCGTATGGATCCTGTTACAGCCCCGTGACTACCTGTCCAGTTTCCTGCTGTATGCTATGATCGGTCTGGCATTCATCGGTGTCGTTGCCGGTGCTTTCACCGGTACTGTCACATTCGATATCCCTGCGTTTAATGGCTGGGAGCCCAAGGCAGGACAGACATTGTTCCCTATGCTGTTCATCACTGTAGCATGTGGTGCATGTTCCGGTTTCCACAGCCTGATCGCTACCGGTACTTCTTCCAAGCAGTTAGCGAACGAGAAGGATGCCAAGGCTATCGGTTACGGCTCCATGCTGATCGAGTCTGCTCTGGGTATCATCGCGCTGGTAGCAGTCGGTGCAGTATATCAGAAGTATTTAAACGGTGAGTTCGGATCTCCCGCGGCTGCATTCGCTGCAGGTATTGCATCCATGTTCGGTACCGAGACCTCCAAGTCATACGGTACGATCTACGCACTGCTCACACTGTCTGTATCCGTATTCGCACTGACCAGTCTGGATACCGGTACCCGTCTGAGCCGTTTCATGTTCTCCGAGCTGTTCCTGAAGGAAGGCGAAGCTACTTACAAGGATGCCAAGGGCGCACGTAAGGTGCTGGCTCATCCTCTGTTCGGTACTGTATCCATGGTACTGATCGGCTGTATCCTCGGCGGTCTGTCCTTAAGCCAGATCTGGGGTTTGTTTGGTGCAGCGAACCAGCTGCTCGCAGGTATCGCTCTGATGGCAGTAGCTGCATGGCTGGGTGAAGTTGGTAAGAACAACAAGATGTTCTTCTTCCCTATGGTATTCATGCTTGCTGCGACCCTGACCAGCCTGGTGATCACCGTGATCAACAAGTGCAAGGCGATCGGTGCCGGCACTGCTGCATGGGGTGACTGGTTCCAGCTGTTCTTCGCAGCTGCAATGGCAGTTCTGGCAATCTTCCTGATAGTGGAAGGTGCACGGACCTTCGTTAAGCAGATGAAAGAAAAGAAAGCGAAAAAGGCTGCTTAATCAGAGAAACAAAAGAAAAATAAAAGAAATCCCGGAGACTGTGAAAGCCTTCGGGATTTTTTTGATCAGTGTGACAGCCCACATCGTAACATCCGGAAGATTGCGGCTGTTTTTGAGTAAATGGAAAGAATTATAATAGGTTTAATGTTCAAAGAAGGCAACCGCTACGGCACCGGGTCCTACATGGGTTCCAATGGTGGCTCCCAGAGTGCTGATGGGAAGTTCCTTTGCGTAATCCTTCCACAGGTGTTCACTGTCGTGAATGTATTTTTGTAACAGCTCATCACTCAGACCGGTATAACCCAGACAGAAAGGGCGGGAGAAATCCACACCGTCAGCTTTTTCTATCTCCCGGATCAGGAAGTTGCTGCCGTTTTTGGAGCCGCGGGCTTTCCCGAGCATAATGATCTCACCGTCTGAGACAGCAACCACAGGCTTGATGGCCAGTGCACCGCCGATGAATGCCACGGTAGAGGAGATACGTCCGCCCTTTTTCAGGTATTCCAAGGTGTCCAGAAGTCCCATGGTGTGGATCTTGGATTTCTCCTTTTCGAGAATGCTGACAATTTCTTCTGCGGATTTACCCTGATCCTTTAATTGCAGACCATACTCTACCAGAATGCGTTCTCCTATGGTGGCATTCATGCTGTCTATGACGAATACCTTACCCTCATAATCTTCAGCAGCGATCCGGGCACTCTGGCAGGTGCCGGACAATTTACCGGAGATGGTGATCACGATGACGGTCTCTCCCGCGGAGACTGCCTGCTCATAAGCGTCTTCAAAGACAGCGGGAGATACCAGGCTGGTGGTGGGGAGAGTGTCACATTCGATCAGCTTTTCGTAGAATTCTCTGTGACTGATGGTGACTCCGTCAGCATATTCGTCGTCGCCGAAGCGTATGTGCAGCGGTAGGATGGTGACATCCTCCCTGGGGTGGTTCATATCAGATGCGGAGTCTGTGATAAAACGTATTTTTTCCATGATAGTATTCCTATTCTTTTTATTATAGTTTGGCAGCTAAATGTTTCTTCCTGCTTATTTTTTGGGTGGATGTTCGGAAGGGAACTCAGCAAGGTACTGTTCCAGATTATGGGAGATCCTCTCCAGGGAATCGTAGAGATTCACCCGCTGTTCCTCTGTCATGCCGTCTCCGCCGTGAGCCAGTGCAGAGTAGATCCGGGAACCGATTTTTTTGACTACAGTGCTGCCTTCCTCGGTCAGATAATATAAAGTACGGTAGGAACGCTTGTTTTCCGGCAACTCACAGGACACCAGGCCTTTAGCACTTAACTGGCTTAATGTCCGGGAAATGGCAGCTTTATCTTCCTTACAAAGCTCTGTCAGCTGTGTGGCAGTCAGCCCCTCCGGATGTTTTCCCAGGTGATACAGACACATAGTGTAACCTGCTTTTAAGTCTAATTGCCCCATTTCCAGTTCTTTTAATTTCTGCAGATAACGGTGCAATTCCGTGATCGATACAACGAATCTTTCAAAACGATCCTGCATGGACAATCCTCCTATAAAATGTTGATGAAACAACAACTTTATGAAGTGTAACACATGGATGTTGACAAGTCAACAAAAAAAGGAAACAAAAAATACCTTATCCATTAAGATAAGGTATTAATAAAAACAAACTATGCAATTTCCAGACGTTGTTTTATTTTGCGGACATCATTTTCTAATACGTTGAGACGGACACGTATCAATTCGTCATCTTCTTTGACTTTTAATGCCTGATCGAATTTGCGGGATAAATCTAAATGAGCTTCCGCAATCGTACAAATATTGCGGCAGACTTCATTCTCAAGAGTCAGCTCTATATTAGTGATGCGGCGCTCCATGGAAATCTGACCGGATTCCAAATTGGAAACCCGTTGTTCCAGTGAATCGAATCGTTGCTCAAGAGTGTCAAGCCGCTGTTCTACTTTGTCAAGCCGCTGTTCTACTTTGTCAAGCCGTTGATCTATGTGGTCTAATTTGATTACGATAGCTTCTAATAATTCCCGGTTGGTCATATACATCCCTCCTGTACCAGTATACTAGCATAGTTCGAAAGCGTTGACAATTGTGCAATACAGAGAAAAGAGTCGTTGTGCATTATCACAAAAAAAGTTTGATAAATAGTTGACAATCTCCAAAAATCGCGATATATCTAATGAAAAGGGGACAGATAATAAGAAACAATACATAGCGGAAAGGAAGATTTTTATGGTTAAGAAATTGATCCTGGTAACATCACCGCCCGCCTGCGGAAAAACTTATATTTCCAAAGCTTTGGCGAAGAGACTGCAGCATGTGGTATATTTGGACAAGGATACTTTGATCACATTGTCAAAACAGATCTTTGTAGTAGCGGGACAGCCTTATGACAGAAGCAGTGACTTTTTTGAAAAAAATATCCGTGACTATGAGTACGAGTGTGTTGTGGATCTGGCTATGGAAGCATTGGATTATGACGATATTGTATTGATCAATGCACCCTTTACCCAGGAGATCCGGGATATGGATTATATTCATAATCTGAAAGCCAAGCTTGCAGAGAAAAATGCAACGCTGGTGGTCGTATGGGTGGAAACATCTCCGGAGATCGTACATGAGCGTATGATCGCCAGAAATTCCGATCGAGATACCTGGAAGCTGGCACACTGGGATGAGTATATTGCATCCTGTGATTTCTCCATTCCGGAGAATCTGGATGATCCTAAGGTGAAGGATGATCTGATCCTGTTCCAAAATAATAATGAAGAAGAATTTGAAGCATCCATGCAGAACTGTCTGCATATCCTGGAAGAGGCCATGAAAGGCTAGAGATATCCGGCATGTATGGATTGTGCTGTGCACCGGTTTATGCTATGCTGAATACAGATCGCATATAATAGTAGAATGTATCTGTATAAAGTGAGGAAGCACAGTATGCTCAGACCTAGTATCGGTATTGACTGGGACGATGTCACCGCCCCATTTAACAGCATAGCCATCCGTATGGCAAATGAAAAATATCATCCGGAGAAGCCTTATCGCCTGGAAGAGATCACTTCCTGGGCCAATGAGGGAAGAACTTCGGTGATCAAAGAATTTTATAACGATCCCGAGCTGTACAGCCGGCAGATTCCCACGGAGGAGACAAAGCGTGGGATCCGCCGGCTGATGCAGATTGCGGATGTTTTTTTTATTACGGCGGTATCGCCGCATTTTATGGGAGTGCGGGCAGAGCAGATCATGACGCAGTTCCCGGAGCTTCCACCGGAGAATATTATATTGGGAAGTGCGAAAGACCGTGTACATTTTGATATTGTACTGGATGATGCCATTCACAATATTTTGGACAGCAAGGCAGAGTATCCGGTGTTGATGCGGAAGCCATGGAATGCCAAAATGACAGGGCTCCTGTCTGTGAATACCATGGCGGAATTCGTGTCACTGGTGCGTCAGATCATGAAAGCCTCCACTTCAAAGCCGGAGAAGATCACCGCTCCGGCGGTACTTGCACTGGTGGGACCTTCCGGCTCCGGGAAACGTGAGATCACAGAAGCTCTGTGCGGCAGCAAAGGTGGAAATACGACAGAGAGTATCAGCGCGGAGCAGTTGTTTGTGCGCCCGGTGAATTATTGCACGGAACCGGAACGTCACGGACACCGGTATGTTTCGGAAGAAGCCTTCGACCGGATGGATTTTTTTGAAAAAACAGCTTATGCGGGAGTACGTTACGGAACGAGAAAAGAAGATATCCGTGAGCTGCTGGATCAGGGGAAGTTTGCTGTGATCCCGGTGGATATGTGCGGCGCTATCGCCATGAAACGGTCTTTTCCCACGCACATTATATACGTGGCGCGCGACAAGGAAAAGCTGATTGCCGATATCATCGAATCTGACTACGACACCGAGGAGAAGACCTTGCGGATCCTGTCCATTGATGCGGAAAAACGCAACCGGAAAATCTGCGATCATGTCATTCATAATGATACCATAACCAGTGATTTTGTCAGCGGTGCAGAAGAACTCAGAAAGCTGATCATGCCGGAAAGTGAAAAATGATGAGAAATATAGGAACAGTGTTGTCTGGAAACAAGATTTGGATAGGTAAAATCCAGATAGAGAAGGAGCAGGGCTTTCATCAATGGAAGAAAAACAGCTGAAATACTATAAAATGCATCATGACCTGGAGGAGCAGATCCACCGGGGAGAACTGCGGGCGGGGGATCGTGTGCCTTCTGAGAACCAACTGGCGGCTGCTTATCAGGTGAGCCGTCAGACTGTCCGGAAAGCACTGGCGATCCTGGAACAGGAAGGATATATTTATGCAATGCATGGAAAAGGAACCTTTGTATCGGAGCGGTTACGTCCCGGACATAAATCCTACAATATAGCTGTAGTGACCACTTATCTGTCGGATTATATTTTTCCGAGGGTCATTCAGGGGATTGATGATGTCCTCACGGCAGAAGGCTATAGTATTCTGCTGAAAAATACCCACAATTCCAGAAGTCAGGAAGCCAGATGTCTCGAAGAACTGTTGCAGAAGGACATCGACGGAGTCATCATCGAACCCAGTAAAAGCCAGATCAGCTGCAGGCATCTGCATTTATATGAACAGCTCGAAAGCTATGGAATTCCTTACGTGTTCATACAGGGCTGCTTCGACCGGATGGAGGACAGACCACAGGTGCTGATGGATGACTGCAGGGGCGGATATATGATCACAAAGTATCTGTTAGACAATGGGCACCGTAGTATTGCCGGAATCTTCAAGGCGGATGACGTCCAGGGGCAGAACCGCCATCGCGGCTATGTGCAGGCATTACAGGAAGCGGGTATGCTCTACGATCCCGATAAGGTGATATGGTTCCATACGGAGGATAGAAAGGTACATCCCCGGGAAGGAATTCTGCGACTACTGGCAAAGGGGATTTCACTGGATGCCGTCGTATGCTATAACGATCAGATCGCTATGCAGATCATTCCGGCACTGGCCTCCCGCGGGATCCGTGTTCCGGAGGATATTTCTGTCACCGGCTATGACAACTCATGCATGGCCATGGGAGATGGTTTTCACCTCACGACCATCGTGCATCCCCAGGAGAAGTTGGGAGAGATGGCCGCACAGCTGTTGTTGTCTCTTCTGCAGGGCGAGATTTTACAGCCGGAGGAGAGAAGAATTCTCATCCAGCCGGAGCTCGTGGTGGGAAACTCCTGCGGCAGTAGGGTCCCATCTGCCCGGTATTGACACAGAAGCGGTCAAGCAGATGTTCCTTGCAATGACCGGTACGTTACAAAACCATGAAAAGAGACCCGATAACCAACAGCTCTGTGCGTTGGCCAAGCGGGGAGACGCCGATGCACAGAATCTGCTGATTGAAAACAATCTCCGCTTCATCAAAAAGACAGCATGCGAAGTGTGGAGCGCACAAGCGGAGTTGAACCGATCTCTGCAAATGTCACTTGACGATCTTGCACAGGAAGGCTCGTTGGGGTTGTTTGGCTGTATAGACAGCTACAATGCCGACAGCGGAAACCTATTTCTGACATACGCCGCTTCCGCACTCCGGACCGACATGCTCGACTACATCCGCTAACAGAATGTATCCTTTGAGGCGAAGAATCTGAACAACATTATTTCTCTGGACGAGCTTGCAAAAGACGAAGTTCGGAGTATGCATAATTTCATTGCTGATCCTATCAGACAGACACCGGAGCAAATTTATCTGGCACAGGAGCATCACGACGATATCCACCGTACGCTTGAAATGATCGAAGCCAGAGAGGAACGGTATCTCCGTTACCGCTTTGGTTTCGAGGATGATACAGAACATCCGCTCACGGAGACGGCGAAGCGTTTTCATCTGTCTGAAAGCAGAGCGAAGAGAACTGAAGCGCAAGCCCTGGATAACGTGTGGTTGGAACTGCCGTGGTGGTTTCTTTGAATAAAAAGAAAAAATCGTGATTGTGCTACAAGTTTTCTGGAAATTTATGTGCAGCTATACGATTTTGAGGAATTTTGTAGACGGATGAAACAAAATAGGATTAAATCTAAGTATCTAAGGAACGTTGATTTCACGAAGCTGCTGATTACCGACTGTAGGATTTGAGGAGGATGCCGTTTTATGAAAATTACACGAGATAAAATGTTTTTTTCAAAAGATCTTATTCATACACTGGCATATGTCGGAATGTTCGTGGCGGCAATTATATCGGTTGGAGCGTGTAAGTCTGGTATTTGGGTG
>ENA-UPTB01000164-UPTB01000164.1-human-gut-metagenome-genome-assembly--contig:-NODE-164-length-71158-cov-6.275052_pt1 | contig 71158 bp, 66 predicted proteins | sample MGYA00250046_ERZ773369 | MGnify/ENA primary metagenome ERZ773369 (study PRJEB29103, sample SAMN06111938) | human gut metagenome | biome: human gut; feature: ankylosing spondylitis patient; material... | reverse complement strand
CACGTCTTTTGCCACTTGCTCCAAGCCGAAAATTCCTGCGGCATTTGCCTTGTGTGCAATCTGATTTACGTTACCACTATCATTATTTTTACGATGTGAATGTAAATATATTGTTATTTGTATAGCTAAGAATTCAAATAACATTAAAATGCAGCTTTTATTAATATAGCTACTCACATATTCTTTTCCCTCAAATAACTGTATGTCACAATTAAAAGAATATAAAAATGGCAAAATAGATAATCTAACAAAATATAAAGCATCTATTATTAAAATTATTATATTATCCTGCATTAATTCTTTTTGAAAAAATAGAGTTATTACTGCAAATCCAAGAGGCAATAATGCTAGAAGTTGTTTTTCTTCTACTTTTATTAACAATATACATGTAATGCAAGAAATTACTGAAAAAATTTCAAATATAATAAATATTAATTTGTTTAAATTTTGTTTTTTTTCTTCTATCATTCGTTACCTCCATATATCTTTGCATATTGCTCACATATTTCCTTTGAATTAAATCTATTTAAATTTTTCTGTATTTTACTGTCATCAATTTCATTATTACTATCTATATACAATAGTATTTTTTCCGCCCATTTTTCTGGCGTTTCACTTAATTTTATATAATTTAATAATCCTGCATCAACTTCTTTTTGAATTGCTTCCGAAACAAAACAAGGAATTCTTTTGGCCTGTGCTTCTAATAATACTATTCCAAAACCTTCATATATTGAGGGAAAAATCATATAATCTGCTTCATCGTATTTCTCCGAAACATCTACCTTGTCCCCTGGAATTAAATCTACTGATTCATCTAAATTTAATTCATGGATCAAATTTTTTAGTTTTTCCTTATCTTCACCAAATCCCACAAGCATCAAGCGACTATTATCTTTCTTCTTTTTAATATTAGCAAATACTTTAATAACAAATTCTTGGTTCTTTGAATATGTATATCTTCCTACATGTATAAAATTTAGATATTCTCTATTGGTCTTATGTAATTTTTTTATACTATATTTTTCTAAATCAATTGAATTATAAATTACATCATAATTAGAATTATGGAAATAGTCCTTCCCTGCTGAGTCTGAACATGCAATTTTATGTGTTGCATACTTATTTATTAAGATGAGATTTATTCTTTCTCTAATTTTAAAGATTATACTCTTTATTTTGGGAGAATTAGTACTATGACTATGAGCTATTCTAATTGGTACTCCTGCATTTTTTGCAGCCCACAAACAAATTCCCTCTTCAAGAAGATTATGAGCATGGACTACATCATATTTTTCTTTTTTACAGATTCTAAAAACATTTGTATATAATTTAAATGGTCTTAAAATAAATTCTATAAAATGAGTTCTTCCATCACTACTATAAGCTTCTACTCTATGTAGTTTTCCATACTTAAGAAAATCATCTTCTTTATTACACTTCTTTTTAAAAACAATACACCCAAAATCAAATCTGTTATGTAATTCTTTTACAATTGAAAATATTACAGAGCTAACACCTCCACTTCCTAATCCACCACATGAAATATGTAGTACCTTTCTTTTCATCTAAAAATCCTTCCTCACTTCTTTAAAATATTAAAACTTAATATTCCTTCCTCATTTCTTTATATTAGGAAGATCTATCATATCTCCCAGTTTATAATCCCACTTTTCATCGGTAAATGGACTAAAACCAGAACCTGGATAAAATGTAATTTCTCCAAAATACACTTGTCCATCTATTTCATAAAAATCAATTCTAGATAAAACAGTATTGTGTGATATAGTTTCTGCCAATTCTATCATTTTATCTAAATTTTTTGGCATCTCTATTTTCTTAGTATAGTCTGGAGGGCAATACGTTTTGCCAAATGGTAAAAAATTACCATTTCTATCATAATAATTTGATCTATGTTCTATAAATCTATCTATGTCTATATCAAAAAATTCCATGGAACCATTAAAACAAAAAAATTTATAATCTTTTAGGTCTTTTGAAATTGAATCTTCCATATATTTTTCGGCAATTATACAAGGTTTTACATTTTTATAAGGCCATTCTCTTCCATACCAATATCCATTATTTTTCAATCGTTCTTTCAAAAAACTTTTTGCTTTTACTTCATCAAAATCTTTTTTGTTTTTACATATAACAATTCCTCCAGAATCATTATTACATTTTAAAACAAACTTTTCTGGTAAGCTTTTAAAATCAATATCATCCACATTTTTCCAAACTCCCAAAGTTGGAATAACATATTCTTCTCCAATTAGTTTTGTAATATATTGCTTTACTCTATATTTATCTACCAAGTTAGTATATTCTTCTTTTCTATAATTCAATTTTAACCATTGAATTTTTTCGTTAAATGTTTTAGGATTATCAAAATCGATAAATTTTTTAAAATGCCTAAAATACACTATTTGCAAATATATTCTATCTGGTATTAATCTAGATAATTTTCTAAACAATTTCATTTTACTTTCTCCAAAATCTTTTCAAATTCGCTATGTGACTCTTCTGCAATTTTTTTCCAGGAATATTTATTTGATAATTCTCTTGCATTTTTTCCTAATTTTGATAGTTCTTCTTTTTGGCTAAGCACTTGTTTAATTGCTTCTATCAATTCTTCCTTAGAAGTATCACATGTCCAACCAGCATCAAACTCCTTTATGTCATCTGCCATGTTTGTTCCCTTAGTTACTAAACAAGGCACTCCATAACTTAAAGCCTCGATAACCCCCATTGGCATCCCTTCGAACCTTGATGTTAATACAAATACATCAGTATTAAGAAGTATTTCTTTTTTCTTCTCTGCATATACTGCATCATTGATTATTACCAAATCATTTATATTATTTTCTGTAATTTTCTTTTCAAGAATTTTTACAGTTTCTTCTTGATTGACTCCGTACATGTTAAGAACGAAATTCGCAGCTCTCAAATTATTTTGCAAATCTGAAACTGCATCCAATAATATATCTAACCCCTTTTGGTATATTTCATATCTGCCAATATATGTTGCTCTAATTTTATCCTTTGAAAAGTTTTCCCTCTTTTCTTCAGGGATACTAATTCCATTTGAAATGATAAAATCATTTTTATTCCATTTGTCTCCAGAATCAACCTTTTCCTGCTTTGATAAAAATTGGATTGCAGAAGCATTATTAGCCATTTTTTTAAAATAACATATATTTCCAATGAACTTCTTTACTCTTTTTCTTTTTTGAGCCTTTTTAGTTAATTCGCTTCTTGGAATTATTATATATGGAATATTATTTTCATTTATATCCTTTATTATTTTGCAAAATGGAAAGCAATAAAATTCTTCTATAACTGCAATATCTGGTTTATTAAAAGGCTTTGGTAAGTCTTTCAATCTTCCACTTGGATAGTCTTTTAGATTGTAACAATTAATTTCTTTCCATTCTTCCCTTTTTATATCATTTATATTATACCAAAAAACATTATCCCTTTTAGACTGTGCTTTAATTTGTGCAGGTACGCTATTATTTGGTCCTGCAAACAAGTTTCCAGTTAAATTAGATATATACAATACATTCATATTTTCCCCCATAAAACTGTCCTTATTAGTTATGAATCAATTTTTTCCCAGTATTCTCATTTGTGAGCAAACAACAGTAGAATTATCGGGAATATCTTTAGTTACTATTGCATTTGCACCAATCGTAACATTATTTCCAATTTTTACTTTTCCAAGAATTTTTGCTCCAGCACCTATCTTGCAGTTATCTCCAATCCAAGGAGTTCCTCCACCAGAACTTCCTATAGTAACTTGTTGCCATATTACACAATTAGACCCTATATGTGCTTTTAAATGAACGATAATTCCATTCAATCCATGTGGCAAATTAGGTTTTATCTCAAATACAGCCCCCTGATTCAAATCTGTTCCCATTGAAGCATTATTGTAGGCATCACACTTCTTAATATAGAAAAGATAATACAATTTAATCAGTTTACAAGTTTTATTTTTCGGATTAACAACAATTTCCCTTCTTCTCCAATATTTATCATCATCATAATGTTGTACAATTCCCATAATTTTCTTTACTAAAAAATTATGTGGATTAATATTCATCTTTGCCATATTAGTTCTTTCCTCTTCTCTTAATAAGATTCTCTATATTCAATAATTCTCCCCATTCAAAATCTTTTTCTTTCGGGTTAAATGGCATCATACAGGCACATGGTGTGAATGTTAATTCGGCAAAATAATATTTATTATCTGTTACAAAAAAATCAACTCTTACAAAAGGAAAGTCTTTACATAAATCTGAAGCCATTTCAAGCATTTCACTATAGAAACTTGGTAATTCTATTTTTTCAATGCTAGCATAATCATCTCTTTTTAAATTTATTTTACTACCATCCAAATTAAAAAAAGCCATTTTTGCTTGTCTATCGTGAATCATATCTACAGAGACATATATAAGTCTGGGAACTCCATTAAAGCAAAAGAATTTATAATCAACTAGATTATCCCCTAAAAATTCTTCACATGTAATTTTATGTTTTTTTATATTTGAATAATGTGGTTCTATGTTAAATGCTCCAAAGTCTTCTTTTAGCCATGTATTTAACTGTTTTTTTGCCTTTATTCTATCGAATTCAGTCTTATCGTTACAAACTATATTATACGCACAACCATGATTACATTTTAAGACAAATTTATTAGGTAAACTATCCCAATCAATATCTTCTACATTATCCCATGCTCCAAGCAATGGAACTAATGTATTTTCATATCCTTTGTCTTTTATATACTCTCTAACTCTATATTTGTCAGCACATTTCACAGCTAAATCATTTTGAGGATAATAATACAACTTTAACCATTGCAATTTTTCATTAAATGTTCTAGGATTTTTTAAATCTAATTTTTCTTTTAATACAATCTTAAAGTATAGTTTGGACATAAATTCGTTGCTAAATAATTTATGCGCTACGACTTGAATTTTTCTTCTAGTCTTATATATAAAGCTATCTCTTTCCATCTTAACAAATCTCCATAATATTAATTAGGACTCCCTAATATAAAATTTTTTCTTTTTATAAATTCCAAACACCATATTTCTGCACGTATTAAATATACTACTTACTACATTTTGATGTTCTGCTTCTCTATACAATTTATAATGCCATTTTATTAATTTCCAATAGCTGTGGTTACTTATGCTTCCACTTCTTTTTCTATACATTGCCAGTTCTTCATCTAATAAATAGCAATCCGCTTTTTTACATATTTTTAACCACATTGCATAATCATTGTTTTTCCTTATATCTTCAATTTGAATCAAACCAATTTTTTCAGCATTGTACATTACAGTTAAACAACCTGGCCAGCAATAATTATATATGCCTGTTTTTGTAATTTTTTTTGGTCCTGTTATCTTAATACCTTTTTCATTGCCTTCTTCATCTATTTCAGTATAATTTGTATAACTAAAATCATAGTGATTCTCTTCCATGAACCTTATTTGCTTTTCAAGTTTTTCCTTCTTCCATAAATCATCACTATCTAAAAAGGCAATCCATTTTCCTTTAGCTTCTTTAATAGCTTTATTTCTACTAATGGCTGCTCCACTATTAGTACTATTTTTTAAGAATTTTATTCTATTATCCTTAATAGCATTTACGATTTCTTCTGTATCATCTGTAGAACAATCATCCACAATTATTAGTTCCCAATTATTATAGGTTTGATTCAATACTGAATTTATAGTTTCTTTTATAAATTTTCCAGTATTATATGAAGGCATTATAATTGATACTAAATCTTCTTTCATTTCTTCCTCTTAATGAATTTTCAATTTTTCTTTATATTCTTTTTCTGTTATTTTATTTGTTCTTAACAAATAATCACACAAATCTTCTGCTGTGTCCATACCATCTGTATTTATATCATCTCTTTTTAAAACTTTCAATACAGTTTTAAAAATTATTTTCACATCTCCTACAAATGTTATATTTTTTATGTACTGCAAATCATATTCTAATTTTTCTTCCCAATTTATGTTGTTTCTTCCATTAATTTGAGCAAGTCCTGTTAAACCTTGTCTAACAGTATGTCTTTTTCTCTGTTCGTCTGTCATAAACAACATATCTCTTATTAGCAATGGTCTCGGTCCTACTATGCTCATGTCTCCTTTTAGTATGTTCACAAGCTCTGGTAATTCATCTAAACTTGTGCTTCTTAGCACTTTACCGAACTTAGTTAATCTTTCTGAGTCTGGAAGCAGGTTACCGTTTTCATCTTTTTTATCTGTCATTGTTCTAAATTTGTATAGTGTAAATATTCTTTCGTCCTTTCCTGGACGTTGTTGTTTGAATATTATTGGGCTTCCTAGTTTTATTCTAACCAGTATTGCTACTACTAGCAACACTGGAGATAAAACTATTAGTGCTATTAAGCTTAATATAAAATCTAATATTCTTTTTATATATTTTGCGTACATAACATTTCCTTTTCTATTATTTCCATAAGTCTATTATGGTTTTAATAACTCTGTTTTGTTCTTCTTCTGTCATTTTTGTATCAGATGGCAAACATACTCCTCTTGTAAATAAGTCTTCTGATACCGCTTTGTCTGCAACTTTTATGAAATCGCATTTTGCAAATACTGGTTGCATGTGCATTGGTTTCCATACTGGTCTTGATTCTATGTTTTCTTTTTCTAATGCTTCCATTATGTCTAGTGGTTTTACTTTTGAATTTGCTTTTAATGTTATTACAGATAACCAGTGGTTTGGTACTGTGTCTACTGGTGTTGGTTGCATTTCTATATCTGGTATTTGTTTGAATGCTTCTTTGTATCTGTTATATATGTCTGTTTTTTGTTTTATTCTTAAATCTATAACTTTTAATTGTCCTCTTCCAATTCCGGCTACTATATTGCTCATTCTGTAGTTATATCCTATTTCTTTATGCTCGTAATGGCGTGCTTTTTCTCTTGCTTGTGTTGACCAAAATCTTACTTTTGCAATTTTTTCTCCGTCTTCTGAAACTAACATTCCGCCACCACTTGTGGTTATTATTTTATTTCCGTTGAATGAATAAATTCCGTATTTTCCAAATGTTCCTGTTTCTTTTCCTTTATATGTTGAGCCTAAGCTTTCTGCTGCATCTTCTACTAATGGTACTCCATGTTTATCGCAAATTGCTTTTATTTCTTCTATTTTTGCTGGTGTTCCATATAAATGAACTACTATTACAGCCTTTGGATGTGGATATTTTTCAAATGCTTTTTCTAATGCCTTAGGATCCATGTTCCATGTTTCTGGTTCACTGTCTATGAATACTGGTGTTGCATTTTGATATGTTATTGGGTTTGCTGTTGCAGAGAATGTTAAGCTTGAGCAAAATACTATGTCTCCTTCTTTTACGTCTAGTGCTTTAAAAGCCATATGTATTGCTGCAGTTCCTGCTGATAATGCAGCTGCATATTTTGTTCCAACATAACTTGCAAGTTCTTCTTCAAACTTGTTTACATTTTCTCCAAGTGGAGCAATCCAGTTTGTATCAAATGCCTCTTTTACGTATTCTTGTTCATATCCTTCATCAGACATATGTGGTGAAGCTAAATAAATTTTCTTATTCATAACAAATTCCTTCTTTCATCCATAATTCTAAGCTTCTTTTGGCATTAACTCATGTTCTTGCATTTGTCTTGCTTCTATTTTTTTAAGCTCTTGTTTGTAGTTTATTATCTTTTTATTTTTTTCTTCTGCCTCAACAAATGTTGGTACAGCCTTTTTTACTACCTTCTTAATTTCTTCCATTGTATGGTTTTCTGTTTGTACAAATTCTCTTAACATTTCAACTCTTTTATTTACTTCTTCTGCCGGAATATCAAGTGGCTCTGCAACAAAGATTTTGTTGTGTTTTGTGTGTTCCAAGCCTTCTTCGGACATCAGTAATTCTTCGTATAATTTTTCACCCGGACGCAGTCCTGTTATTTCTATTGGAATGTCTATGTCTGGTTGAAGTCCTGATAATTTTATTAAGCTTACTGCTAAGTCATATATTTTTACAGGCTCTCCCATATCTAGTACAAATATTTCTCCACCTTTTGCATAAGTCATGGCTTGTAATACAAGCCCAACCGCTTCTGGTATTGTCATAAAAAATCTTGTTATGTCTTTGTGTGTAACTGTAACTGGTCCGCCTTCTTTTATTTGTTTCTTAAATAATGGAACAACTGAACCATTGCTTCCTAAAACGTTTCCAAATCTAACTGCTGCATATTCTGTTTTGCTAGTTTTATTTTTTGCTTGAATTACCATTTCACACATTCTCTTACTTGCACCCATTATATTTGTAGGGTTTACGGCCTTATCTGTCGATATTAAAATAAATCTCTTTGTTCCAAATTTATCTGCACAATCTGCTACATTTTGTGTTCCTAAAACATTGTTTTTTATTGCTTCTAATGGGCTAACTTCCATTAATGGAACGTGTTTATGTGCTGCTGCATGGAATACTAAATATGGTCTGTATTTTGAGAAAACATCTTCTAATTTTTTCTTATCTCTTACACTTCCAATTATTCCTTTTATATTTAAGTTTGGATATTTTGCTCTTAATTCTAGTTCAATATTATACAAGTTATTTTCATAAATATCAAATATTATAAGCAATTCTGGATTAAAAGTTGCAATTTGTCTGCATAGCTCAGAACCAATTGAACCTCCTCCACCAGTTACTAGTATAGCATGTCCTTTTATTAGGCTTTCTATATTATTGTTATCAAGCTTAATTGGATCTCTTCCTAGTAAATCTTCTATTTCAACTTCTTTTAAACTGTCTAATACATTTTTATTTTTGATAATATCTTCTGTAGATGGTAATATTCTAATTTTTGCGTTTGTTTCTTGGCAAATATGCAATAACTCTTTTTTATTCTCTGGTGAAATATTTGTAATTGAGAAAAATATTTCTTGAACATTATATTTTTTGCATACTTCTTGAATTTTATCCCTATTTCCTAAGATTTTAACACCAGAAATTGAGCAATTCCATTTTGCTGGATTATCATCAATTAGTCCAACTATATAATATGTATTTTTTAAACCTTCTCTAATAGCTTTAATAATATCTCTTGAAGATCTGCCAGCACCTATTATAAGTAATCTTTTTGCAATTACTGGTTCATCATTCTTTTTTTCTGCTGGCAAAGTTTCATTTAGCAACATTCTTATAACAACTCTACAAGAAACAGTTCCAACGGCTATTAGTACACACGACAAAATGCACTCTTTTGTTGTAAACGTATCTATTTTAAATATGTTTTTTATTATGTAGGTGGTTATGCAAGAAATTGCACATACGAATATGTAAATTAAATAATCTCTTCCATTTTCGTATCTTGTAATGCTTCTGTATAAATTAAATACTCTAAAAAAGATTTGGTATATTACAATAGATAATGCAATAGTAATTCCAATTTGTTTCCATTCTTCTACTTTAAAATAAAATGTGTTTGATAATAAAAATTTAGAAAATATACAAGCTAATGCAATTATTAAAATATCTATAATTGCTAGTATTATCTTATTTCTTTCAAATTTGATTTTTTTCATTTTCAACATCCTCTTAATTTTCTATTCTCCACACCCTGTTTTGTTTATTATTTTCTCACTTATTTCTTTTACCTTTTCGCTTGGTGTGTAATCATCATCGTCGAATAATTCCTTATGTAGTTCTTTTACACTACTTTCAAGTGTTACTGGTACTCCATACCAAACTCCATTTATAATTTTACCTTCAACTGTTGGAGGCCAGCCTTTACTTTCAGTTATTTTGTATGATGCAACTGTTGGTATTAAAGAAACTATTTCATTTGCATCTATATTTGTATATATTCTTGGTAATACCTTATCTGCTATAGCATTTAGTTCTGACACACTCATTTGCTTTACTTTTTCTAAACATGCAGTCATAACATTTCTCATTCTTTCTGTTCTCTTATAGTCCGTATCAATTTTTCTTATTCTAGAATATGCAAGAGCTTGGTCTCCATTTAACATATATGTTCCTGCTTCATTAATGCCAGAAATTTGAGTTGCCTCTGCATCTGTTACTGTTATAGTTACTCCTCCAAGATCATTAACAATTTCTTTTACTGCTTCAAAATTTACTGTTACAAATTCTGTTATATCCAAATCTAAATTTGTATTTAGAGTACTTAAAGCAAGAGTTGGTCCACCATATGAATATGCATGAGTTACTTTGTCTAAGCTTCTCCCAGTCAATTCTAAATATGTATCTCTATATACTGATACAAGTCTAACTTCTTTTGTTTTGTTGTTTATACTTGCAATTACTATACAATCGCTTCTATTTCCTAGACTGTATGAATCTTGTCTACTATCAATTCCAAGAATAGCAATATTTCTATAGTCAGCAAGCTCCTCTTCAACCCCTGTAGTTATTTCTATTTCGTTTTTATCTACCTCAACTTGTTGTATTTTAGATACTTTATTCTGTACAAACCAGTACCCATAACCAACTGCAGCACCTATAAGTAAAATTATTATTATTAAAGCTATCAATATTCCTTTAACTACCTTGTTGCCTTTTTTTGTTTTTTTTTCTTCTTTGTTATCTATATCACTCATATATTTCTTCTTTCTTTCGTCATTTTCTATTTTTTTAGTTCTTTTTTCGACCTTCAAGTTATATTATACATATGCATTTGCATTTTTTCAACCCTTTTTTTACATTTGACAATAATTAACATAAATAGCCTTTACTCGGTAACTAGAAATTACTTTTTCAATTGTCCTAATGAACATAAAAAAAGTGAAACACTTTTATTGCTTTTGGCAATTTGTTTCACGTTTTTGTTTTTCTCTTTAACAATAATGTAAGCTTTTTTATTTTCTTATATATTTTTGATTTTTTGCATTTGGTCTATCTGGTATAGTCATTTTCAATTTTTCACTAATTAATAATGGTTTCATATACTTTAAATAAAAATTTCTTCTATCCTTTAATCCCAGATACGACATTATTTCTCTAGTTGTTTTTGGTTCTTTGCAAAATTCTAACATTTTATCTTGGTGGGTATCTTTATAATTACATTAGTGTCCATAGCATAAATGCTATGTAAGTCATTATTAAAAGGAGAAAACTTATATATTTAATGATTTTCTCCTTTATTTTAAATAAATTCTGTTATAATATGTATTTTCTTAATTTTTCTGTCATTTTATCAGATTGTTAAAATTATTGTGAATTATTCTTCCATTATTGTTGCTTCGCTGTCTTCTATGATTTTTCTATATGCACATACTTCAATGTTTTCATATCTTGGTACATCTTCATTTACATAGTCTATTATTGCATATAATCCTAACACAACGTGTATCATTTCATCATTTTGCTTTTTATATATTCCATAAACATCCCCTGGAATATCTTCATTTACTGTAATTTTTCTATCCGCTTCTGCCGAGAATTTATCTCTAGTGTTGTCTTCTGTTAGAATATATGTTGTTTTGTTTACATCTTCATTTCCAAGTTTGTAAGTTTCGTCTTTTATTTTATATTCTAAATCTTTTATAACTAAATCTCCCTCAACAGTAGTTTGTGCAATTCTTATTTTGTCTTCTTTTCTATCTTTAGAATTTATTCCTGTGTTTTCTATAAAGCTGTCTAATTTATCTTTATTCCAAACTTTGTTGTATGTAATTACTACACATCTGTCTTCGATTGCCTGTTCTAAAGTATAATCTTGAGGAAGTTCTGATAAATTTCTGTAACCATATTTGTCTGTCGAGCTTCCTTTGCCTGTATTATTTTCTCCATCTGTTAAATTATTTGAAGCTGAATTTATCGAATTTGGTGAACTGTTCTTCTCATTTTGTTTTGATGTTTTTACTTGTTGCTTTACTGTAAATAGTATTCCTCCTGTTATAATAACTAAAATCGTGATTGCTAGTACTAATTTCTTTTTCATCGCAAAATCTCCTTTTTTATAATATTTTCAGCATATTTACTGTTTCTATTATTTAGACGTTTTGTTCTTTCTATTTTGTTGGTGTTTTATGCAAATTATTGCAAATATTACCGTTAGCACTAAAAATATGCTTGATAAAGATAGTAATATATTACTTGTTCCATTATATGTTTTTTCGTTATTGGCCGTGATTTCTACAATATTCACTTTGGCATTTTCTGATGTTTGCGAATTTTCACCTTTTTCAACATTCACTTTAGCATTTTCTAATGTTAGCGAATTTTTATTTTCTGTTATATTTTTATAATCCTCTGATGTTTGAAAGTTGCTATTTTCCTGTGCTTGTGAGTTTGATTTTAAATTATTGTTTGTAGCTGGTACTTCTATTTCATTTTTATTATTTTTCATGCAACCGATATAGAGTGCTAATGTTGCAAATAACATGCTAATATTTCCAAGTAGTAGTTGCAAACTATTTAATGCTTTGTAATATCTCCACTGAACTGTTCCAATTGGTTCATTCAAAATTTTTGCTATTTCTTTAAATGAAAACTCGCCAAGTATTTTTAGTGATACAACTTCTTTTTCTTTAACCGATAACCCACTTATCAATTTATTATATTTTTCTGTATCTACAATATTTTGAAGTTCATCACATTCTTTTCCAGTGTCTATATTGTATGCTTCCTCTAATGAAATATTCGTTCTTTCTTTTCTTAGGAATGTAAGTGCTTCATTCTTTGTAACGGCATATAGCCAAGTTGCTTCTTTTGAGGTTGGCAATTTGTCTTTTGGCAGGCTATATATTTTAGCAAATACATTTTGTGTTACATCTTCACTTGATTCTTTATTTTTTAATATTGAAAAGGAAATTTTATACACAAGTTGATTATAATTTTTATACAATAGTTCAAATTGTGAATTGTCTCCTTCTCGTAATTTTGAAAAAATATTGTGTAATTCAATTTTATTAATCATAATTTTTTCCTATCAAATTTATTTGTATATTAATTATATTATTAAACCACACTTTTGCAAGTATTTTTCTTGCTTTTATCACATTTTTGCAAGCATTTTTATTATTTTTATAACACTTTTGTAAAAAAGAAGACTTATAAGTCTTGCTTAATGCAATTCTTATTAGCCTTCTTTTATTTATTATTTGTTGTAACTTATTGAAATTGTTGTGCCTTTTGCCACATTACTTATGTCTACATAGTATCCATCTGTATTATTTCCTTTTACATATCCTGCTGTTTGTGCTTGTGCAAAATTGTATGAATGGCTTCCTATTGTTAGTGTAAATTCTTTTGATGTGTCTATTCCTTCTAAGTTAACTCTTCTAGCATCAGATTCTTCTACTGTAATGTCTCTTGTTTCTGTTGATGTACTGTTGTCATTTATTATGGTGTTAAATATACTTTGTAAGTCACTTGTTGTCATAGAACCTACATAAGATTGATCTGCATAGCTGTATTTTCCAGCACTACCATCTGCAATAATTTTATCATAAAGCTTACCTTTTACATTTCTCCATGTAAAATATCCGCCTTCAGTTCCCTCATTATTGCATTTGTTTACATTTTCACTAGTTGGATTTAGTATTGTTTCTGATAATGTTCCACTCATGTTTAATCCTATTGTGTAGAATTTAGACTTTGTTCCTGTTGTTCCATAATAGTGTGATGTAATTTGTTGTTTGTAATAGTTTGCAGTTCTTATTGTATAATAAGCTTCATTTTCTGTTGTTTCAGAACCATTACCATATTTTTTGCCAGAAAGTGTTGTATAACTTTCATTATAATATGTTGGATCTCCATCTGATAATAGTATCATAACTGGTGTACGTGTTATTTCTTTTTGTTTTCCATTTACTGTTGTCGTAAATTTAGTATTTGCTGATGTTAATATACCTGCTCCTTCTTTTATTCCAGCTTGTGTATATGTTCCACCATAAACATTTAATGTTTGATTTTTCTTTTCATTTACATTTGTTGTTATTGTATCATATGTTTCGTTATTGCCTCTAAGCACACCTTCTTGTAATGTTAAATATTTCCCTGTAGTTTTTGGAGTATATTTTCCAAGTGGTAATAATGTTGTTGCATTATTAGCATTTGCTAAACTGCTATTATAAGTACTACTATATGCTACTACTCCTATCCTACTTTCTGGATTTTCATTCATTATAGTAGAAATTGCGGTATTTACAGAGTCAACCATTGTTTTGTCTTTATCATTATCATTCATACTTCCAGAAATATCTAGTACAAATACTACATCTAATGGTGTTTTTACCGATGTTTGTGATGTTGTAGTTGTTGTTATTTCTACTGTTCCTTGTATATCTTGATTAAATGTGTTTGTAATATTATATCCATTATATGAAGTTGTGTAATTTCTTACATTTTCTTCTTCAATTGTATATCTATTTAATTGTACATTTCCATTACTATCTAATACATATTTACCATTTTCATCAGTTTTGTATTTTGGTAATTCTGTAAATTCATATTTTGTATTTCCATTCGCTAATTTTATTGTACTTGCTTTGGTTCCGTTTTTTATTAAATTAATTGTTATTTCAGGGTGAACTAGAGTTGTTCCTTCTGGGTCAACCCATGTTTTTTCTCCACTTATAGAAATTAGCTCTTGGTCTATTGTGTTAACAAAGTCTACTCCGTTTGCTGCTTTTTCAGATGTGTATCCATTTAGTTCAACTTCTTCAACAGTATACTCATTTAATTCAATATTACCATTAACATCTAATACAAAATTTCCATTTGCATCTGTTTTGTATTTTGGTAATCCTGTAAATTCGTATGTTGTATTTCCATTTGCTATTGTTGTTGTTTTATATTGTTCTCCATTTTTCAATAGATTAATTGTTACTGTTGGATGTGTTGTTCCTACTGGAGTAACCCATGTTTTGTTTCCACTAACAATTACTGTGTTATCTTGCTCTATTGTATTTGTAAAGTTATTTTCATTTTGTTCAGATTTATAACCTTCTACAGTATCTTCTGAAACAGTATATTTATATTCGTGTCCATCTGTTAAATCATATCTATCCAAATTTTCAAATGAATATGATGTTGTTCCATTTGTTAATTCTACGGAATTTACTTTTTCGCCATCTCTTAATAAATTGATTGTAATTGTTGGCACTATTTTTCCTGCTGGTATTACCCATGTTTTGCTTCCACGTACAGAAACTTGTTCTTGTTTTATTGTGTTTATAAAGTCAACTCCATTTTCTGCTTTTTCAGATGTATAATTTGATAATTTAGTTTCTTCAACACTATAATTGTATACACTTCCGTCTGGTGCATATGTTTCTAAATCTTTAAATTCATAGCTTGTTTTTCCACTTTCAAGTTTTATTGTTTTGTACTCTTCACCATTTCTATATAGTGTAATTTCAATATTTGGATAAATTGTTCCAGCTGGTGCAATCCATGTTTTTGTACCACTTATTGTTTTATATTTTTGTTCTATTGTATTTGTAATAGTAGATTTTTTGTCATCACTATAACTTGTTGTATATCCCTCAACTTTTTCTTCTGAAACTGTATATTCATATTCGTGACCATTTATTAAATCATATCTATCTAAGTTTTCAAATGAATATGATGTTGTTCCATTTACTAATTCTTTTGAATCTACTTTTTCTCCATCTCTTAGCAAATTGATTGTAATTGTTGGGAATTTTGTTCCTGTAGGTGCTACCCATTTTTTCTCACCATTTATTGAAACTTTTTCTTGGTTGATTGTATTTGTAATGTTTTCATTGTACTCTCCAGCATAAGATGTTGTATAACCACTTACATTTTCTTCTTCAACCTTGTAATTGTAAATATGTCCGTCTGTTGCATATTTATCTAGGTCTTTAAACTCATAGTTTGTTGTTCCATTTGCTAATGTTACTGAATTAACTTTTTCATTGTCTCTTAATAAATTAACTGTTATTTCTTTGTGTTCAGTTCCTTGTGGGTCTATCCAGGTTTTTGTTCCGTTTATAGATAACTTCTCTTGGTTAATTGTATTTGTAATTGTGTTTTCACCATATGTTGTTTGGTATCCATCAACAGCATCTTCTGAAACAGTGTATTTATAAATGTGTCCATCTGGTGCATATTTATCTAAATTTTCAAATTTATAATTTGTTGTTCCATTTGCTAATGTTACATGATCAACATTCTTACCGTCTCTTAATAAGTTTATTGTTATTGGGTTGTGAGTAGTTCCTTGTGGGTCTACCCATATTTTTACACCTGTTACACTAACAGTATTATCTTGGTTAATTGTATTTGTTATGTTTTCATTATATTCGCCAGAATATGTTGGAGTATATCCTTCTACAGCTTCCTCTACAATTGTATATTTGTAAATATGTCCATCTTGTGCAAATTTGTCTAAGTTTTCAAATTTATAAGTTGTTGTACCATTTGCTAATGTTACATGATCAACATTTTTACCATCTCTTAATAAGTTTATTGTTATTGGGTTGTGAGTAGTTCCTTGTGGATCTATCCATGTTTTTGTTCCGTTTATAGATAACTTCTCTTGGTTAATTGTGTTTGTTATTTGTTCATTGTATTCGCCTGCATATGAAGTTTGGTAACCTTTTACATTTATTTCTTCAACTTTGTATACATATTCGTGTCCGTCACTTAAATCATATCTATCAAGGTCTTTAAATTCATAGCTTGTTGTTCCATTTGCTAATGTTGTTGAATTCATCTTTTTACCGTCTCTTAGTAAATTGATTGTTATTGGGTCGTGAGTAGTTCCTTGTGGGTCTATCCAGGTTTTTGTTCCATTTATAGTTATTTTTTCTTGATTAATTGTATTTGTAAAGTCAAAACCATTTTCAGCTTTCTTAGAAGTATATCCTTTTACATCAGCTTCTTCAACTGTGTAAACATTTAGTTGAACATTACCATTTTCGTCTAATTCATATTGACCATTTTCATCTACTTTGTATTTTGGTAAATTATTAAACTCATAGTTTGTTGTTCCGTTTGTTAATTCAACTTTATTTTCAAAAATACCATTTTTGTATAACTTTATTGTTATTGTTGGGAATGCTTTTCCTTCTGGAGCTATCCAGGTTTTTGTTCCACTTATTTTAACTGTATTTTCTTGATTAATTACATTTGTTATAGTTAAAGTGTCATTACTATATTCTGGAGTATATCCTTCTACTTCAGCTTCTTCTACTGTGTATAAATATTCGTTTCCATTTTCATCATATTTTGGAAGATTTGTAAATTCATGTGATGTTTCACCGTTTTTTAATGTGTATGTTGCATATACATCTTCACTTCCATTTTGATATAAATTAATTGTAACTTCTGGGCGTTTTGCATTTTCTGGGTCTATCCATTTTTTTGTTGCTAGTACACTTGTTTTAAATGTAGTGTAATCTATTGTATTTGTTACAGTTAATCCATTATCGCTATAAGCTGGTTTGTTATAATGTTCTACTTGAGTTGTTTCAATAACAGTGTATTTTATTTCACTACCATCTTTATTATATTTTTGAACGTTTTTAAATTCTACCGTCCAATCATCCGCTGTTGCAGTTTGTGTTTTTCCAGTTGCAACACCGTCTGCATATAATTCAAATGTTACACTCTTACGTGCTCCAACTTTGTTTTCATTATCATTCCATACTTTATTTGCTGTAATATTTGTTAATACACTTTCATATTTTAATGTATTTGTTATTTTCAAAGTTATATTATTTTTTTCTTGATTTTTTTCATATGATGCTGTGTAATTTTTGTCAACGTTTAATTCTTTTGCATCATATTTTATTAATTCTTGTGTTTCAAAATCATATTTATCAAGATTTGTAAATGAAGCTTTCCAATTGTTTTGCTCATTTAATGTTCTTGTATCAATATGTGTTGCATCTCCTGCATTTTTATAAAGTGCAACTACAATTTCTGTTGGACGTAATTCATCTACATTTTCCTTATCAACAAATTCTTTGTTAACATCTATTGAAACATATTCTTTTATTACCTCATCATCTGTTGGAGGTACTTCTTTTTCATCTTGTTTTGCATCTGCATTTCTTACTACTATTTTTTCATCTTTAAATGGATTTATTGTTACAATAAATGTTATTGATTTTTTCTCTCCTGCTTCAAGAGTAACATCTATTCCTTCATTTAATTCTTTTTCTGTGTAAGTATCATTTCCAATTTTTATACTGTCTGCTACTAGTGTTGTTCCTTCTGGAACTGTATCTGATATTTTTACTGTTCCTTTACCATTTCCAATGTTTGTAGCTATTAAAGTATATGTTATTTTGTCTAATTCATGTAATGGATTTTCCTCTGTTACAGGTGTTCCGTCTGCATGAATTCCTTCACTTGTTTTTACAGTTGTAATATTGGCAACTTTTGTTTCTACTTCTTCTGTTGGTGTATTTCCAACTGTTGCAGTATTTTTTACAGATTTAACCTCTTCTCCTGCTATTGTTTTTGCATTTACAACAACATCAAAGTTTACAGAAACTTCACTGTTTGCTGGTACAACTACATTGTTCCATGTAATTGTTTTATTTTCTTTGTCAAATTTTCCGTTTTCTGTTATTGTTCCATCAACTAATGTTGTACCGTCTGGAATACTATCTGTTATTACTGTTGTTCCATCAACTTCTGATGTATTTTTTACAGTAATTGTGTATCTAATTGTTTCTCCAACTTTTGCATATCTATCTTCTAAAACTTCTTCCTTGTCAATTGTTGTAACAACATTTGCTGTTTTTACAGCTGTTATTATTGGAGTTTTTGTTTCTGGTGTTTCTTCTCCATTTACTTTTGCAGTATTTTTAATTAAATTTACAGAGTCTGCTGTAACTTTTGCCTTAAATGATACTGTTACAGTTTCTCCTGCTTTTATATCATTTTTCCAAGCTATTTTTCCTTCATTATTAAGTGCTCCGCCTTCTGATATAGAAACAAGTTCTGTTCCTTCTGGTATTTCATCTATTGTACGGATGTTTTTAGCATCTTCGTTTCCTTTATTTGTTATTTTTATAACATAAGTGATTGTTTCACCTTTTTGTACTGCTGTATTTACTGGTAATTCTTCTAAAGAATCTCCATCTAAATACGCGTATTTTTGTAATTCTAGGTCTGGTTTATGTACTTTTAATCTTGATGCTGCTGTATATGCTGCAACACTAATTGGGCTCCAACCTATTTCTGTGTTTTGCTCAACTAATACATTTTCTCTTCCTGGTATTACTGTTGTTTGTGTATAATCTTGGTTTGGAACATTAGCTCCACCTGTTGTGATTGTTGTGCTTGAGCCATTGTTTCTGTTTGATGTTCCATTTGTGCTACCATTTCCTGTTGTAGCTCCAGTAGTTCCACCATTTGTGTTACTACTATTATCTCCATTGTTTCCAGTATTTGCTGAATTTAAATTGTTTTCGGTTTCTTCTGGATTTGCATTGTTTCCAGCATTTAGCAAATTTTCTTCGTCATTTACTGTTTCACCGTTATTTTGGTCACCATTATTTTGTAAGCCAGCATTTGTTCCATTATTATTTTCTCCATTTTGTGATGATGAAGAACTATCTACATTTACCGCAGCTGATGCGTTTCTATTACCTTTTACAAAAGCTACTGTACCTGTAATTGCTATTATTAATAGAACTAGTGCTACGCTTATAATTATAATGGTTTTCTTACTCTTATAATTAATTCTCGCTTTCAATTTATTTACCCCCATGTTTTATATTATAAAACTTCTCGAGCCTTAGTTACTAATCTATTCTTATGCCCGTTTGTACACGTTATTAAAGTTATTTCTCGCGTATTATTTTCCACACTTTCTACACAACTTACGTCATCTGGGTCTATAGAATATATTTTAAATATTTCATATTCTACTGTTTCGTTTTTTAAATTTGTTAATTTTATTTTGTCCCCTATTTGTAAGTATTTTGTTTTTCCAAACATTGTGCCATCTTTATTGTTGTGCCCTGCTACTGTGTAGTTACCAATTTCATTTGCCTGAGGCCCCCAGAATTTAGTTATACAAACCTTCATTGTTTCTTCGTTTGTATGGTCTATAACAGGATATTTAATACCTATTTTGGGAATTTCTATTATTCCTTCTATTTTATATCCTTTAAATTTCAACTCTGGCAAACTTTCCGGTTTATTCGTAGTTTCTTCATTTAATTTTTCTTCTATTTCCACAATTGAAGCTGATACCTCTTTTTCGTTTAAATGATTACCACCATATCTAAGTATAATCATTGCTATTACTACTATAAGTGCTACAATTAATACGGCAATAATAAGATTATAGATTTTTTTCATAACTATTTGTTCTCATCTTTTTTCTCTGATTTTTTTCTTATAATTGCAACTATTATAAGTGCAATAATTATTACTCCAAGTATTGTAAATAATATAGCTCCACTATCAAATGTTACTGGTAATTTAACTGTTTCTGTTACAACCTTGTCTTCTTCATTTATACGTTTTTCTTCGTAATCATATTTGCTTACAAGAATTTTTGCATCTACAATTTCTTTTTCTCCATTTACTTCTTTAATATATGCTATATATTTGTCTCCTGTTCTTGCTGTGTCTGGTTGTAATATTTCAGAATTTTCTACTTCTGTCCAGTCAGTTTTTGCTGGTGTTAATTTTTCATATAACTCATAGAACTTCTTTTCTAAAGATAATCTTTCATATGTATCTGTTTCATCACCTTTAGCCATCTTTTCTGCTAAATTATACATTTCTTCTGCGTCTTTGTTTTCGTCAGATACTTTAATTAAGCTATAATAGTATTTTGAACCTTCATTTTCTTTTACTACTATTTTTCCAGTTGTTACGGTTGTTGTTATTCCTTCTACTTCTGGATGTGTTACGTGTTGTTTAGTTGTATCTATTTCTATTCTATCTGTTTTTTCATTTACTTTAGTTGTTGTGTCTACTAAAGTAATTATTTCGTCTGTTAGTGCATCATCTAAATCAACTTCATCTGCTGCAATTATTACGTTATCATCTGCATCTTTTACCCAAATGTATGCCTTTAGACTTTTTTGATTTTCTCCAAATATTTCTTTAAATAATTTCTCGTCTATATACGCAACATTTAGAGTCCCTGCTTCTGTTTTTGGCTGATCTGTTGCAGAGTTTGTAAAATTCAAATCAGCTATTTTAGCACTTTTGTCTGTGCTAATTGCAAATTGAAATTCTTTTTTGTAGAATTCTTTATAATAAATTAAATATTCATTATCCGAATTCTTAAAAATTACTTTTTCATTAGTTGATGCTAGCACTGGAACGCTAGCGATTGCTATTAACATTATTACTAACATTAATACTGCTGCAAATCTTTTGAATTCCATTTTTTTACATTCCTTTCTTTTATTTTTTCGCCATTATTATATCTCACTATCCACTCCTAAGTCAATATATTTTGCGTAAAATTTTCCTAATTTTTAGCATGTTTTACACGTTTTGCCATTTTGTAACATTTACCATAATTTATATACATATTTTTTTCTTTTTTTCCAATTTTATTGTTGCTTTTTATCATTTTCTAAATTCCTTTGTCATTTTTTCTTGACTTTTGTCCTCCCTATGTTATAATTTAAATATAAAATCAAAAGAATAGATTCAAAAGGATAAAAATTATTTTTTAGCTATACGTATTCCAAATATAACAACTATTTTTCTCGCTAAAATGAATTTTTGAACCTAATTTGCATCTAAAAGGAGGTATGAAATATGGTTAATAATGAATTAGAGTTTAATAATTCTACTTTTTCTAATAACAGTAATACATTTTCAGCCTCTGTTACAAATAATTTAAACGATTTAGAAGTTTCAGCACAAAATACTAATTTAGCTTTAGCAAGCTTTGTTTCAGATGGTAATTCTTCTAACAATTCTTCTGAATGCAAGGTTTTGTCTTCTGAGAATAATGATTCAAAAGTTGCTAACAGTAGCTTGACTTTAGAAGAAAATGTTTCAACTAATAATTCTTTTAGTAGTTCTTTTGAATACAGTACTTTATCTTCTGGAAATGCTCAATTAACAACAACTGATGGCAGTTTAGCACTTGACGATAATTCACTACCAGAAGAAAATACAAACATAAATTGCTTGGCTTTAACTGTAAAAAAAGAATATAATTTATCAATCGTAAAACATGTTTTTGTTAGAACTTGGAAAACAACTTGGCGTGTTGCATTAAGTGTTTTTATACTAAATTTTTTAACATTCTTTTTTTAATAAATATTCATTTGTTTGCAACATATGCAAGCAAAAGTTTTTCACATAATTAAAAATACTATGTAAAATTTTTTTGTTTTACATTTATATAAATTATTTAAAGTCATCGCAAACGAAAAAAGTCGCTAATAGTATGAGTTTTAAACTCTACTACTAGCAACTTTTTTATGTCCATGTTCTATTTCCATTAGAATTTTTGTTATAATTCACAGCCATATTATTTATTGGAGATGTATGTGGGAGACACAACAAAAAAATAAAATTATTGATAAAATGTTTGTACTTTGGTACAAGCTGTGAATAGTAACAGGATTTTTATTAATATATCAATTTTTTTCAAATTATTACTGCATAACTCCTCATATAATAATATTCTATGCCCTACTACCAAACCAATTTACTACTTTTCTAAATAGCTTTTGTATTTTACTTTGGTAAACCACAATTAAAGATTGTTTTGATTGTTTTGCGTATATATCAACATATTTTCTATTCATTTTGCTTTCCATGTTTTTTATGTATTTATTAAGTTCATCATTTTCTTGAGATTGCCCAATAATTTTTCCTATTATGTTTTGATATTCATTTAATTTGTGAGAATAATTTTCAACTTCTTTCAAAGTATTTACTCTACTGTAAATTTTATCAAAGTATGTTGTGCACATATCTTTTTGTGTTTTTAAATATAGTTCAATTATTTTTTCTTCACTTCTGTCAATTTTATTATTTTCATCTAAAATATCATCAAAATAATTTAAAATTTTATTAGTATTTTCCTCAAATGTATTGTATAAATCATTTTCAAATGTATCTGCTCCGTAAATAGCACTATTTACAAAGTTTTTCTCTCCCACCAAGAATAATAATTGTATTACTAAACTAGTAAGGTATGGATAATATTTATCGCTAATTGTATAAATTGAAATTTTATCATTATTTTTTCTGTGAGGTTTTTCTCCAATTGCTTTTGATGCAATATATTGTGTAACAGCCTCATTTAAGCCTAAACAATATATTTTAAATTCAGCAAAATTGCACACTCCAATACGTTGCTGGCTTCCATCAAACTTTTTAAAATTTTGCAAGTAGTGTATACATTCCTGAATTACTTTTTCATCAATTTTTGTAATATCAAACTTCTCATCAAAATACAAGGTATTATTTGGATAAAAATATACCACATTTCCAAATTTAGATGCAACATTTGCATAGCTCATATTGCAATTGTAAATTCGCATATATAATTCATTATAAGAATTTTCAAGCTCTAGCACATTGTCTGCCAACTTTTCAGCAACAGTTTTTGCAACAAAATTTGTTTCTTTAAATTCAAATTTTCTAGTTTGAACAATTCCAAGATTCATTAAGTTTTTCTCTACGTTCATAAATTATCTATTCCTTTTACTTAGAATTCTACATTATTTTACATTAAAAGTCTATAATTTTTTTAAATTTTAATAAATAATTTTACATTTTGTAGAAAACAAAAAAGACGAGGCTTCCCTCGTCTTTTAAATTTATTTTGCGTAGTCTACAACTCTTGTTTCTCTTATGATGTTTACTTTTATTTGTCCTGGATATTCCATTTCTTCTTCTACTTTTTTAGCAACATCTCTTGCAAGAATTGTCATGTCTGCATCTGAAATTTGTTCTGGTTTTACAACTATTCTAACTTCACGACCAGCTTGAATTGCGAATGATTTTTCAACTCCTTTGAATGAGTCTGCAATTGATTCTAGCTTCTCTAAACGCTTGATGTAGTTTTCAAGTGTTTCTCTTCTAGCTCCCGGTCTTGAAGCAGATATTGCATCGGCTGCAGCAACTAAAACAGCTTCTACTGTTTGTGGTTCTACATCTCCATGGTGTGCCTCTACAGCATTTATTACTAGTGGATTTTCTTTGTATTTTTTAAGAATATCTACACCAATTTGAACGTGAGTTCCTTCTACATCATGGTCTAGTGCCTTACCAATATCATGTAATAATCCTGCTCTTCTTGCAAGCTTTGGATCTAATCCTAATTCATCTGCCATAATTCTTGCCAAGTTAGAAACTTCTATTGAATGGTTTAATACATTTTGTCCATAGCTTGTTCTGTATTTTAATTTTCCTAGCAAGTTTACGATGTCTGGATGAAGTCCAATTACGCCTGTTTCCATGCAAGCTCTTTCTCCTTCTTCCTTGATTGTTTCGGCAACTTCTTCTTTTGCCTTTTCAACCATTTCTTCAATTTTTGCTGGGTGGATTCTTCCATCTTCCATCAATTTTTCAAGAGCTATTCTTGCAATTTCTCTTCTTAATGCATCAAATCCAGATATTACTACTGCTTCTGGTGTATCATCAATTATTAAATCTACTCCTGTTAAAGTCTCTAATGTACGGATATTTCTTCCTTCTCTTCCTATTATTCTACCTTTCATTTCATCGTTTGGTAATGGAACTATAGATACAGTTGTTTCTGCTGTATGGTCAGCCGCACATTTTTGAATAGCATACCCAATTACTTCTCTCGCATTTTTTATAGACTCTTCTTTAACCTTATTTTCTGCAGCCTTTATTAAGTTTGCTTTCTCTAAAGTTAATTGCTTGTCCATATCTGAAAGTAATTGATTTTTTGCTTCTTCCTTAGATAATCCTGAAATTCTTTGAAGTTCTTGCATTTGCTTGTCCAAAGTTTTTGATATTTCTTGTTTCTTATTTTCAAGCTCTTGCTTCTTGTTTTCGATTTCTTGTTCCTTTCTCTCAATGTGCTCCATTTTGTTTTCAAGATTTTCCTCTTTTTGTAATAATCTTCTTTCTTGTTGTTGTACTTCGCTTCTTCTTTCTCTAATCTCGTTATCAAGATCTTTTCTACTGTTCATGATCTCTTCTTTAGCCTTAAAAATTTCTTCTTTCTTTTTGTTTTCGGCTTCTTTTTGTGCAAGGTTAATTATCTTTCTTGCTTCTTCCTCTGCACTTCCTAATTTTGATTCTGCTACTTTTTTTCTTATTGCCATACCTACAAAGGTAAAAATGATTGCTGAGACTAGAAAAATGGCGATATCAATTACAATTTGCATAATCTAACACCTCTTTCTATTAAATTTTCAATGTGCATAAATATATATCTAATACTCTCTCTAAATATATAAATTTTATTTAATTATCTATCTATAATTTTTTATATTAGCTATACTTTACATATACTATTTTATATGTATTATGGCTAGCTGTCAAGTGTTTTTTTCAAAAGTATAATTATACCAACTCCTATTTTAATCCTATGTATTCCTTGTAATTTATATCTTTTTTTCTATAAGAATTTGGATCAAGTCCAACTCTTGTTCTCATATAATTTAATATTAAAATCATTATTGTGAAAAATACTATTCCAAATATTATCATTGAATGTTTTACACTAAAGTTTGATGAAATAATAGCTCCAAATGCGCATATTATTAGATTCCCAAGTCCTATTACAAAGCTATGTGCAGAGTACACTTTGTTTGCAACCTCTCCATTTGTGAAATTCGTTATATATTTTTTTATTAACACATAATAAAAACCTGTTGATAAATAACGTACTGCATATGTTGCTACAATTATTCCTATAATTAGCCAATATGGTAACCCTGTAACAGCAATAATTCCTGCCATTAAACATGCAAGCGTATATGAAACTCCAACAATTGATAATGTTTTATTTTTATATTTTTGATGTATTTTTTCATGATGTTTTGATGATATTCCAGCAACTATTTTCATTATAGCATATATAATTCCTGTTATAGAGGCTGATAATCCCATTTCATCTAGAAGTCCCATTTCGTATGTATTCATAACCATTATAATACCATACATTACTCCCGAAAATAGCATTAATGCTTTTAATCTACTCGAATTAAATATGAACGAAAATGCTAATTTTAAATCTCTAAAATATGTTTTATAATATTTTTTAATGTTCTCTTGTTTCTGTACTGGTGTAAGTTCTGTAAAACCAGTCGCAAGTAATGCTGATATTAACAATATTATTACACATATTGTCATTGGTATATAGCCATTTATATCAAACAAAAATCCCGACACTATTGCTGAAAAAGCAGAAATGTAATAAAAGTTTCCAACAGATTTTCCATCAATTTTAGAATATATTTGGCTCTTTTCTTTTACATCAGGTACTGATGAATTTAAAAGCCCCGGTTCTGCCACGTCTTTCATTGCAACTGCTATCGCTCCAAACAAGTTACCAATAATTAGCACTGGTAAAGAATTTGATAACATTATTACTGTAACAGATGTTGCTTGAAATAAATCTGCTATAATCAAACTTCTTCTATTTCCTATTTTATCGATTATAACTGTTATTGGTATTTGAAATAACACCTTAAATAAGCCCAAGAATGCACTCACTACCACTATATCACTTGCAGTAAAACCTTTTACTTGTGTTAAAAATAAAAACTTTATTGCATAGTAAAATAGTAAATCGAAGGTTAGCATTCTATGTACAGAATAAATTCGCATATTTTTCTTTCTTGCGTTTATTTGTTCTTTTTCTTTTGATTCCATCGTTACTCCTTTTACGGTTAATATTTTTTCTATTTACTATATATCTCTTCGTTTTATAATTATATAGTAACATTTTTGTTTTTTCAATAGAAAAATTTAGCAATTTTATAATACTGGTTACATAATAATGGTTTTATATAAAAATAAACCATTTACCAATACTAAAGCAAACACAAAGTTTAAGTTTTTGTGTGCATTACATATTTGTAAATGATTTGTTTTTTATTATTTTAAATATATATTAGGGTCTACATTTTCTCCGTTTTGTTTTATTTCAAAGTGAAGGTGTGTTTCATCTGCTATTTCAAATCTTGCAGTATTTCCAACTGTTGCAATGGTTTGCCCCTGTTTTACTTCTTCTCCAACAGTTATAAATTCTGCTGTTAACAAATTTGAATAAACACTCTCAAATCCATTTGTATGTTCTATTACAACCGTTAGTCCATATCTTGGATCATTTTTTATTGATTTAATTTTTCCGTCTGCTGAGGCTTTTACTATATCTGTCTTTTCTGATTTATAGTCAATTCCTAAATGAGTAGTCCATTCATCTAAAGTTACTGAATATACTAAGTTGTCACTTGAATAATCTTTAATTTTTTCACCATCTACTGGATTTACAAAAGTTGGGTCTTTTGTTTTCTCAACTTGTTCAACATTTGTTACATTTTCGGTTGCTGTATTTTCTTTTACATTATTATTTTTTGTTGCATCTGGCTTTTCTTCTTTTTCATTTTTATTATTTTCATTCTTATTATTTAAATTTTTATTTTCTTCATTTTTGCTTGTATTTACTGCCATTTTATTTGTATTTTCTGTATTTGTAGTACTTTTTGTTGTATTTTCAAGTTCATTTACGCTTTTACCAATAGAACTGCTTGCCGCTTCTGTGTTTTCTATCATATTCATTCTATTATTATCTGTAGATGATATTTTTTGTGTATTGTTTATGTTTTTTGCTTGTGTTGATAAGTTATTACTGTACAACACGTACGCTACAATAAATGCAACTACTGCAATTAAAATTATACCTCCCCATGTTAAAAAACTTACACCTTTTCTAAAATCTGCATCTCTTCTTCCTCTTCTATCCATTTGGTTCCTCCTTATTTTTTATTAATATAAGTTTTCCCAAATTTTCAAGATATATACATTTTTTAGTAACTACTATATAAAAGTAGATTGCTTTTCAAATTAGTTTGCTCATACTTTGCAGACTTTCTTATTTACTATAATTCTTGCTACAATTTTCAATTCTTTGGCAATATCATTTCATAGCTATAATCTAATTTCTTTACAAATTTGTGATTTCTACTCCGGTGTAATAATGCTTTATAATTTCTTCATAATTGCTTCCTTGTTTTGCCATGCTATCTGCACCGGTTTGGCTCATTCCAACACCATGCCCATAACCTTTTACAGTGAATTTTATTTCATTTTCACTTATTTGCGTTGTAAAATTTGCAGACCTTAGTGCTAATAAACTTCTAACCTCAACCCCAGATAGTTCCAAGTTGCCAATTTTTATTGTTTTAACTCTGTCGCCTTGTGTGTATTCTATCATTTTTATGCAATTTTCATCATTATAATCTATTGTAAACTCCGGATATTTTTCCTTTATCTTCTTTTCAAATTCTTCTTTTGTAAATGTAGCTTCTGATTGATATTGACTGTAAGCATCTTCTCCAGATGTCTCCACGCTTTGTAAATATGGTAGGTCACTACCACCCCAAACATTAGACACTTCTTCCGTCTTTCCACCGCTATTAGAATGAAAAAATGCGTCTATTACCTCTCCATTATAAGTAACCACTTTTCCAGCAGTTGAACTCACAGCTTTTTCTATCTTCTTCCAATTATTTTCTCTTTTATCTTCATCCCATCTAGCCATCCTATCATCTTTAGATATCCAAGCCTGGCAACACGCAGAGTTATCGCAAATGTCCGCTTCTCCATGTTTACTTTGGTTATGTTCAATTTTGTACACTGTATATGTCCTTGCAACAACCGCTTGCGCCTTTAACGCTTCTTCTTCAAAATCGGCCGGCATCTCAGCAGAAACAACTCCTAATAAGTACTCATCCATTTTCATTTCTTCTATACTATTATCTTTGGTATGCAAAACCTTCACTGTACCATACCTCTTATACTCATAATTTTCGCCCATTAGGGACGCCCCATTTTGGTCGAAATTTTCTTTTTTTTCTTCATTTAATTCATTGTTTCCTATATTTTCTACTGTTCCTCCAGTTTCTTTTACGTTTTTTTCTCCATCCCCAAAACGAATTGTAAATATAATTGGTATTGTAAATGTAGCCAATATAATCAGCATTATAATTAATATCAATTTTCTCATAATTGATTGAATTCCTCTCTTATAGGCACAAACTTGGTTGCAAAATTATAATTATTTTGCAACCATTTTCACAACCATTCAAATTACTAATATTTATATTACCAATTTTTGTTTCATAGAATATAATATTCTTTTTTCTATTCTAGATACTTGAACTTGGCTTATTCCGAGCTTTTTTGCCACTTCTGTCTGTGTTTTTCCTTTATAATATCTTAGTATTACAATTTCTTGTTCTTGACTATTTAATTCTTCTACTAATTTTTTTATTGTAAGTTTATCTGCAATTTTATTTTCTTCATCTTTATCACTTGCAATTGTATCTTCTATACAAAGCTCTTTTCCAGATTTATCATTATACACCGGCTCATTAATCGAGGTTACCACACTTGCTGAGTTTGCATCTAATGCTAATACTATCTCTTCTTTTGATACCTTTAAAATTTCTGCTATTTGCTCTACCTTTAATTCTTCTCCATTCTTATCCATTGCTTCTTTTTGAATTTGATTTATTTTTACAGCCAATTCTTTTATGCTTCTACTTACTTTTATTCGTCCGTCATCTCGTATATATCTTTTTATTTCTCCTATTATAAAAGGAACAGCATATGTAGATAGCTGAACGTTGTAATTTGTGTCAAATTTCTTTATAGCCTTAACCAATCCCATTGCTCCAATTTGATTTAAATCTTCTATCTCATATCCTCTTCCTACAAACCTTTTTGCTATGTTATAGACAAGCCCCATATTGTTTTTTACGAGGCTTTCTAGCACTTCTGTGTTTCCTTGCTGAGCCTTTATGATATTTTCATATGTACTTTCCAGCATTCTAAAACCTTCCTTTATTCTTGTGTTCACATTATCTCTATATACTACTTGCCAACTTTTTCAACATCTTCTACTTCATTTTTCTCTTCTCTAGCAGTCATTATGTATTTTCTCATAGTTACTTTTGTTCCCATATCTGGAATAGATTCAACTTTTAGCTCGTCCATAAAGCTTTCCATTATTGTGAACCCCATTCCCGACCTTTCCAAATTAGCCTTTGTTGTATATAACGGCTTTTTAGCCAATTCGATATCTTCTATTCCTTTTCCCGAATCTGATATTTGTATTTCTACACAATTATCTTTTAATTTACACTCTACCTTAACAATCCCTTCAGAATTTTCGTACCCATGTATTATAGAGTTTGTTACAGCTTCAGATACAGCCGTTTTTATGTCTGCTAGTTCTTCTATTGTTGGGTCAAGTTGTGATGCAAACGCAGCCACCGTTATACGTGCAAACGCTTCATTAGAAGATTTGCTTACAAACTCTAATTTCATTTCATTATCATAAATTCCTACCATTTTAGCCTCCATCTAACCAACATTTTCTTCATTATTTTTTATTAATGGTATAATCTTTAATATTCCACTAATTTCAAAAACTTTTTCAACTTGCTTATTCACATTCATAAGTTCTAGCTGTCCACCAAGCATCTTAATAACCTTGTATCTTCCTAGCAACATTCCTATTCCTGCACTGTCCATGAAAGCAACGTTACTAAAATCAAATATAACTTTTCTAGGCAAAAATCGCGTAATTTCATTGTCAATCTTCCTCCTTAATTTTTCTGTTGTGTGTTCGTCAATCTCTTCTGCTATTTTTAATGTTAATTGCTTGTCCTTTGGCACATAAATACATTCCAATATTTTTTCCCCCTTTTTAGCACACATTATTAGTTTTGTGTTCTTCTTTTTGTTTTATACAAGCATACTACATATTCCATAAATTTCCAATAGCAAAATTTGACTAGTTTTATCGATTTATAAGAAGTTTTCGACATTTTTTTCTTTTGAACCATGCCATATAAAACAACAAAAATCAGCACCCATATTCTGAATGCTGTTTTTTTATTATTTTATTTTTGTTTTTATTGTTTCTATTGCTTTTTGCACTTGCGCATCTTTATCAAATTCTGTTTCGTATTTTCCTTCTGCATTTTTCGTTAAATCTACTTCAACATCTGGAGTAATACCCTCTTTATTTATTTTGTTATGGTTTGGTGTGTAATATTCTTCTGTTGTTATTTTTAAGCCACTTCCATCTGATAAACTATATAGTGTCTGAATTACACCTTTTCCATATGTTTGCATGCCTACTATTGTAGTGTTTGGATATTTATCTTTCAATGCTCCTGCTAATATTTCTGATGCACTTGCTGTACCTTCATTTACAAGTATGATTACTGGAATATCAGTTATAATTGCATCATTCTTAGATACTGTTAATTGTTCATTTGCTATTTTTGATTTGGTTATAAGAATTGTCTCATCTTTCTTTAAGAATAAGTCTGCAATTCCTGTTGCTTCACTAACTATTCCTCCGCCATTGCTTCTTAAATCTATTATTATTCCCTTTGCACCTTTATTAACTAGCTCTGTTACTTGTTTTTTGAATGACTCTGCAACACCGCTATCAAATGAATCTACTTGAAGATATGCGATATTGTTTTCTACCATTTTTGAAGAAACATGCTCTACTGTAATTTTCTTTCTTGTTACAGTTAAATCAATTTCTCTTCCGTCTCTTAAAACTGTTACCTTTGCTGATGTTCCTTCTTCGCCTTTTAGTACTTTTATTGCATCATCCATTGTTTCTCCTGTATATGCAACATCGTTTACTTTTTCTATTATATCACCTGCTTGCATTCCTGCCTCTAGAGCTGGTGACCCGTTCATAGTACCAACAACAAGTATGGTATTCGTTGTCTTATCATTTGTTAAATATACACCTATTCCAACATATTGGCTACTTGTTTCTTCTGTAAACTCAGTCATTTCTTCTTTAGGTAAATATTCTGTGTATGGATCTCCTAAACCTTCAACAAAGCCTTTTATTGCTCCTTCTACCATTTTTTCTTCATCAACTTCACCAATGTATTTTTGCTTTATCATTGTTTTAAATGCTTCTAAAGTTTTAACCAAATCTTTATAATCCGATTTAGTAGTTCCTGTTGTACTGGTTGTTGTATTTCCTATGTTAATATACGTAGATGAAAACTTATTGTACATCACCATTGTAGTTAGCATAAATGTGATTGTTGCAGTTAGAATTACTAACATGATAACTTTGTAAATGTTTTGTCTTTTTATTTTTTTATCTTCCATTTTTATGTCCTTTCTTTTTAAGCCAATTATGATAAACATTGGCTATTTTTATTATACTTTATTATTATCAACTTTATTACATTTTTAGCATTTAATCAATTGTGTTCTATCAAACATATATAAAATATGGTAATACAAGCCTCTCAAAATAGTGTGCTTTTATGTTACATTTGCAACTTCATTATTATTTATAATTGTATTTTCATTTGTGCTACTTTCATCTTTCGTATTATCACCTTGCAAATATGGAATTGGATCTACTGCTACCCCAAATTTTCTTACTTCAAAGTGTAAGTGTGGTCCAGTTGAATTTCCGGTTGAACCAACAGCCATTATTACATCTCCTTGTTTTACAGTTGCACCAAGTTCTGTATATATTTCTTGCCCGTGTCCATATAAAGTTACTATTCCATCTCCATGGTTTATCATTACACAATTTCCATATCCACTCATTACACCCGCATATGTTACAATTCCATCTGCTGCTGCAATAACTGGAGCTCCATAGCCTGCGTTTCCAATGTCTATGCCATCATGGTATCTATACACTCCTTGTATTGGGTGTAATCTGTTTCCATATGGAGATGTTATATATGTTCCATCTACTGCTATTGGCCATAACATTACTCCACCTTTGTATTGTATTGCTAAGGCTCCACTCCAATTTATAGCTGCTTGAATTTGATTTTCTAAATCTTCTTGTTCTTTTTTATATTGCTCTATTTGCTCATATAAATTCTTTTCTTCTTCACTTAATTTTGATGCATAACTTACCTGCAAAGTTTTCTGGTTTTCCATTAATATTTGCATCTGTCCTTGTTTTGCCTTTGCAACTCTTAAATCTGTTTTTTTCTTTTCTTGTTCTGCTTTTTTTACTTCTATGTTCTGTTTTTGTTCATCTAATTCATTTAATAAGTTACTGTCAAATTCTATAATTTGTTCTAACATATAATAATTAGATAAGAAATCGAATAAATTTTTAGATGACAACAATACATCTAAATAAGTAGTTTCACCACCTTCATATAGTGCTACTACTCTCTTTTTTAGTAAATTTTCTTTTCTTGCATATTCTTGTTCAGTTTTTGTTAAGTCATTTTGTGTTGAAGAAATTTCTGCTTCTAATGATGCTATTTGTGATTGTAATTCATTATATTTATTTTGATAGTCGTTTATGGAATCATCTAGTTCTTGCACCTTCTGCATTGAAGCTGAAATTTCACTTTTTACATATTCAAGTCTAGAATTTGATTCATTTAGTTTATTATCTACCTCTGTTTTCTGTTCAAATAGAGTCTTATTAGTTGCTTCACTATTGGTTTCTCCTTCTATTGTTTCATTTTGTGAAACCTCATTAGCAGAAAAAACATTTATGGAGAAGCATACTAAAATTAAACAAATGGTAATTAGTGTTAGTATTTTCTTCTTCATAAATGTTCCCTCCTTTTATGTATTTAATTTATTGTTAATCTACTATTGTGTATCCACCAGGCAAATAATCTAATGGGTCTTTCCAGTTGTTTCCGAAGAAGTCTCCTATTGACGTTGCCTTTCTTATTTCAAAATGTAAGTGAGGCGCAACACCACCAGTGTTTCCAGAGTACCCAATTAATTGTCCTTGTGATACTTTTTGCCCTGTACTTACTGCTTTTGAATTCATGTGTGCATATAATGAGCAATATCCGTTTCCATGATAAATAATCAAGTAATTTCCATAACCTGCACTTGATGATGAACCTGCTTGATATGCACTATATATTACTGTTCCAGATGCTGCTGCTATAACTCTTTTTCCTATTTCAGCATTTGTTCCAATGTCTATACCCTTGTGCCATCTGCCCCATCTGTATTTCATTCTAGAAGTTACTCTTCTTGGTGAATAATCTAATGGCCATGCAAAAGTTCCATCAAAGCTACTTCCATTTCCACCATTTGTTGCATTATTTTTTTTCTCTTCTTCTTGAGCTTTTCTCAAAGCCTCTGCAATTGCATCATCAATCTCTTTTAACTTAGCATTATAGGCATCTAACTCTGCTTGTTTTGCCTTTTCATCAGCTGATAGTTTATTAATTTCTGATTGTTTTTTCTCTTGCAATGCAGATAGCTGAGCTCTTTTAACTTCTTGATCTGCTTTTACTGATATAACTTTAGCTTTATCTTCTTCTAAGTTACCTTTATCTTTTTGCAGTTGTTCCTTCTTGGCTTCCAATTCATCAATCAAAGCCGAGTCAGTTTCAACAATTTGTTGTATCATCGAATAGTTAGATAAGAAATCTAGTATATTTTCCGAATTAAACAGTACGTCTAAATATGAAGTTTCTCCAATTTCGTATAAAGCAACCATTCTCTCTTTTAATAGATTATCTGTCTTTTCAATTTCTGCTTCTTCATCTTCAATCTCTTTTTGTTTTTCATCTATTGTATCATTTAGCTCATCTATTTGCGCTGCTAATGTATCTAATTGCTTTTGTGCTTCTGTAACTTGTGTAGTAATTTTTTGCAACTCTGTTTCAGCTTCATCTTTGTCGTCAGATATGCTGTTTAATGCGTTTTTAGCTTCATTTATCTTGTTTTGCACATTACTCTTATCGTCCGTAAGAGATGCATATGACTTTACTACTATTGATGATATTAGCATAAGTACTGTTAAAGCTGACAGTACAGTTAATAACATTCTTTTTTTCATATTTTATTTATCCTTTCTTATAATTGGTTGTAAAAGAATTCAATTTTGGCAAGGAAAATGAATTTCAAAGGCAAGGGCGCATACTTGCTGTATGTAACCGCGTTTGAAATGATATTTGACGCAGCCAAAATTGTAATTATTTTTCAACTTTTCTCCTTTATACCTGTAAATATTTTCTCATTGAAATAGAACTTCCTAATGCACCAATTCCTATTCCTAATACCATATACACAATAACTAATAATGTTGTCATATCTGTAAATGATAGAAGTTTTATTCCCATTGTACTTATTATTGAGTTTGCTGCTGCATTTGTAATTAAGCTATATGCAATTCCAAGAACTAGTATTGAAAGTAATGCTGCAACAATACCAATTATTATACCCTCAATTACGAATGGCCATCTAATGAAGCTGTCTGTTGCTCCAACATATTTCATAATTGATATTTCTTTTCTTCTTGCATGTACTGTTAATTTTATTGTGTTTCCTATGATGAATATAGATATTAATACTAGCAATGTTAATATTACAGCAGAAACAATTCTTACTCCATTTGCTATTGCAACTAAGCCATTAATTGTTTCGTCTCTACTTTGTATACTATCAATATTGTCTATTTTTTTAATTTCATCTTGTACTTGAGAACTTAGTTTCAAGTCTGTTAATGTTACTAAATATGAGGCCTTGAATGGGTTCGATTCATCCCAACCTGCAATTAAAGCTTGCTTGTCCTTTAATTTTTCCTTAGTCTGATTTAGTGCATCTTCTTTAGATACGAATGTTACCTTATTTACTCCATCTATTGCTTGTATTTGTTCTCCAATTTGCTCCATTTGAGCATCTGTTGCAGTCTTTTGAATAAAAACTTGAATTCCTTGTTGTGTTTCCAATGTTTCAACTGCATTGTTTAGGTTTTCTATAATCATGAAAAATAAGCCAAAAATCAACATAGTAGCACACATAATTGCAAGTGACGCACCCGATGATTTTTTATTGTGAAATACATTTCTAAAACCTTCTCCTAATAAATAACCAAATATACTATGCTTCACTGTCATACCCACCTTTTTTATCACTTATAATATTTCCGTTTTCTATACGAATAACTCTTTTGTTCATCCTATCTACTATATCTTTTGCATGTGTTGCAACAACCAAAGTAGTACCTCTTAAATTGATTTCATTTAAAAGTCTCATAATATCCCAAGCTGTATCTGGGTCTAGGTTTCCTGTAGGCTCATCTGCAATTAACATTGATGGATTGTTTACTAATGCTCTAGCAAGCGCAACTCTTTGTTGCTCACCACCAGATAACTCATTTGGATATACATTTGCTTTATCTGAAAGGCCTACCATTGCAAGAACCATTGGCACTTGTCTTCTTATATGTTTTGGTGTAGCTCTTACAATATACATTGCAAAAGCAACATTCTCATAAACAGTTTTATCTGGCAAAAGTCTGAAATCTTGGAAAACAACTCCCATACTTCTTCTTAAATATGGAACTCTCTTAGGCTTTAAGAAAGTAGTATCTTTTCCATTTATTATAATATTTCCAGAAGTAGGTTCTTCCTCCTTTAAAATTAGCTTTATTAAAGTAGATTTACCAGAACCAGAACTACCAACTAAAAATGCAAAATCTCCTTTATTTATTGTAAAATTTGCATTGTGTACAGCTTCTGTACCAGTGTCATATACTTTAGAAACATTTCTAAACTCAATCATTTTAAATTCCTCTCTTCACCCATTCTCAGCAACCTTTCGCCCATTAGGGACGCCCCTTTTTGGGCGAAATTAATTAATAGTTTTATTTATCTTAGACCATTTTCAGTCATTTTTTAATTCTGTCTTTAGTAATTGAATGTCATATGTTCGACATCTTATATCATAATAATTTATTCTTCTTTATAATAACAATAAACGACATTAAATGCAAGAGTATTCGGCAAAAAAAATAGCAATTTAAGTTTAATTTTCTCACTTAAATTGCTTGATATTCGCTATTATTCAAGAGTATAAAATTCACAAAAAATTCACAATTATTTTGATAATATTTTTACTAAATATTCGCTATTTAAATTGTATTTTTTCAAAAGCTCTTCTGCTTTTCCAGACTCTCCAAATGTATCATTTATTCCTATTCTTGTTACCTTTGCTGGGAAATTTTCTGAAAGTACCTCACATACAGCCGTTCCAAGCCCTCCTATTATGCTATGGTCTTCTATTGTAATTATTCTTTTCGTCTCTTTTGCACACTTTATTATCATTTCTTTGTCTAATGGTTTTATAGTATGAACATCTATTACTCTTACATTTATGCCTTTTTCTTTTAATACTTCCTGTGCCTTTAAAGCCTCAGAAACTGTCACACCTGTTGCTATTATGCTGGCGTCTGTTCCATCTCCAATTTGAATTGCCTTACCAATTTCAAATTTTATATTATTTTCTTTAACAAATTCTTCATCATATATTACTGGTGTTGCAAGTCTGGATAATCTTACATACACGGGTCCATTTACATTTGCAATTTCTTTTATTGCCCATTTAGTTTGAACATCATCAGATGGGCTTATAACCATCATATTTGGAAGAGTTCTCATCATGCTTATATCCTCTAGCATTTGATGTGTTGCACCATCTTCACCAACAGTTATTCCAGCATGTGTAGCACATATTTTTACATTAGCATTTGTGTGTGCTATTGTATTTCTTATTTGATCATAAGCTCTTCCTGCTGCAAACACCGCAAAAGTACTAACATATGGAATTTTTCCAAAAGTACTTAATCCTGCTCCAGTTCCCATCATATCTTGCTCTGCAATTCCCATATCAAAAAATCTTTCTGGAAATTTCTTTGCAAAAATTGATGTTTTTGTTGCTCCAGATAAATCTGCATCTAATACAACAACACTTTTATTCTTTTCTCCTAACTCGGCTAAGGCCTCTCCATAGCTTTGACGTGTTGCAATTTTCTTATCTAAAAGCATATTGTATCCTCCTTTCCAGGTAGCTCTGAAATATTATGTTCTATTTTTTCTTCTTCTAATTTTAGAGCCTTCATTGCCTTTTCATATTGTTCATCACTTGGAGCTTTTCCATGCCATTCAGCTTTGTTCTCCATGAATGGTACTCCTTTTCCTTTTACAGTTCTAGCAATTATTATACTTGGCTTTTCTTTAGTCTGTCTTGCTTTCTCGAAACTATCTATCAACATTTCAATATTATGCCCATCACATGGAATAACATTAAATCCAAATGATTCCCATTTACTATACAAACAGTCCAAAGCTTTAACTTCTTCAACTTTTCCATCTATTTGCAAGCCATTATTGTCTAAAATTACACATAAATTATCTAATTTATATTTATTAGAGGTCATTGCAGCTTCCCAGATTTGTCCCTCTTCAATTTCTCCGTCTCCTAAAATGCAATAAACTCTGCAACCCAAATTATCCATTTTAGATGCAATAGCCATTCCATTTGCAATAGACAAACCTTGCCCCAACGAACCAGTAGACATATCTATTCCCGGAACTTTTTCCATGTCTGGATGTCCTTGTAAGTTTGAACCTAATTTTCTGAAAGTTTTTAAATCTTCTTTGTTAATAAATCCTCTTTCTGCAAGCACCGCATATAAAGCAGCTGATGCATGCCCCTTCGAAAGCACCAATCTGTCTCTTAAATTAGATTCCGGCATCTCTGGATTTACATTCATTTGATTAAAATATAAAACCGTTAATATATCTGCTATTGATAATGCTCCTCCTGGGTGACCAGATTTAGCACTGTATACTTCATTTATTATATCAATTCTAACATCATTTGCAATTTTTCTTAATTCCTTCTCATCAGTAATTTTCAAATAAATCACACTCCTTCGAAGAATAATATACTATAAGTTAAGTAAAAATACAAGGTGGTTTTTATATATTGTATTTTATACAAAAAAGAGCTATATCTTCTAAAAACTTTCGATATAGCTCAATTACATTGTTAGAATCCGAAAATATTTGGATATTCATTATATTTACCTTCCACAGTTCTAATTGTTTCATATTGGGTAGTATACTTTCCCGTAGATTTGTTTATAATGATTGTTTTCTTACCAAAGTCTATCATATCATGTAATCCATAATCTCCATGTCCAATTCCAATATAATAAAAAGAATATATATATTCATTTTTATTTTCTGATATTGTCGCATTCATATTTTTATTCTCACCAGTTGGATTCAAAAATTCTAACATATCAAAATATTTCTTTATTTTTTTCTTACTATTTAATTTTTTTACATTTATGCAATCTTTTTCATTCCCTACATCATATGATTTAAAAAATAGTAACTTATCTTTAAATGTAATATCTCCAATTCCATATCCTCTATGAGATATGTATTCATGATAAACAACATAATATAAGTCTGTTTCTTTTACTATTTTATTTTGAATAAGTTCACATTTCTCACTAATTCCATAATCTCTTGCCTCCTTAAGTGCCTCTTCCGCACTTGAGACATATTCTTTCATTACATCATATTTACCATATCTTATTTTTAAAATATAATTTTCTATATTATTATCATATAATAATTTGTAAACATATTCCACAAATTTTTTATCATCCATATTTTTTAGCATAGCAATTCTTACTTCTTTGCTTATTTTTATTATTGCAAAAAAGCAAAGAATTATAATAAATATAATTAATAAAATTATTAGTTTTACTTTAGTTTTTTTCATATATTCCTCCTCATATATATATTATTTTTTACATCATTTTATTTTACCCACTCAATAGACAAAACCTGTCAAAGTGAACCAGTAGACCTATTAACTCCCGGAACTTTTTCCATGTCTGGATGTCCAGATTTAGCACTGTATACTTCATTTATTATATCAATTCTAACATCATTTGCAATTTTTCTTAATTTCTTCTCATCAGTAATTTTCAAATAAATCACACTCCTTCGAAGAATAATATACTATAAGTCACGTAAAAAAACAAGGAGATTTTCAGAAAACCTCAAGCATCAGTATTCATCTACATTTCGATTGATTTTTGTTCTATATTGTGGTATAATATTCCTAGTTCGCAACGAGCATTTTTTTGAAAGGATGGTAACACAATGACAGAACGGCAACTCAAAATATTAAAGGAAGATTATTTTTACATAAGGGGAATAGTACGTTCAAAAACAGTTGACAAGACTTCTATCGCAATCAAACTTGGCGTAACTTGGCCTACTGTGAAGAAAAAAGTTGCATCTTTGCTTAATGAAAGCATAATAATTAACGGAGGAGATTCTTATAAGATCAATCCAGATATTTTGGACACATCATTCTTTATCGGCATTTATTCTGATGGGATTGGTATTAACTGCATTGCACTGAATCTAGCCCAAGAATCAGTTGAGTTAAGTGAGGTTCTCTCTAGGCAAAACTATGACAGTTATATTGCAATCATTAATAACGCTAACCTTAGTCTTTTGTCCAAAATCACATTTTTAGTTCATCTCTTCTCGCAAGAGGACAAAATACTAAATGTCGGCATTTCTATTAAAGGAACAATAACTTCCTCAAAGGAAATTGTTATCTCTAATTCGTATTTGTCACTTAACAGTTCTTCGTTTCTAGACAAATGTACACTTTTCGAGGCAGTACGAGCTAATTACTACATGTTGAAAACAGACTATTTACTAGATGACATGTGGTATCTGTATGTTGGCAATGAAGCCATTTATCTGTTATCAAATGGCACAATTAGTCCCGTCAAGGGATTAATTACTCTTGACACATGCGAGAAAAAGGCTATCAGCACTCTCTTTAAGCATGGCACAAATTCCATTAGCCTCTTTGAGGCGAAAGACATCGTATTGCGAAAAATTATTCCTTTTATGCAGTTTGTACATCCTTCCATTTTAATCGTCGGAGGAGCACTAGCTAGTCAAGATGTTTCCAGTTTTGTCTATTCTGACTTTAAAGCTTTAAACATCAGCGAGGTAAAATTCGATGATAGCAACTTTGCAAAGTCTATCGCATGCTTTGCGATGAGCAAGTTCTTCGAAGGTCGGGAGTGATATCATTCTCAATAAAAGAGTCGTATTTTCTGAATAGATGGTACGACTCTTTTATATTTCCAACAATGATTTATATTAAATATAATTTCATTTATTGTTTTTAAGCATATTGTTTTTTTCTTTCTCAAGCTGCTTTAAACTTTTTTCAGGTGTTGGTAAATCCTCTGGCATAGTTCCACCATTCTTTTCAATTACTTCTCTTATATTTTTTCCAATATTATAATGGGTTTTATTTGCTTCTTTTTCAGTTTGTATATTATCTTTTTTTAATTTCTGCTCTGTTTGAGAAATTCTAAATAAATTTGCAATTAATTCATCGCTTCCCATATTGTCTAAAATATCTTCTCTATATCTTAGCCCTTTTCTTTTAGCTATATCGTCAGCTGTTTCTCCATTATATAATCCTTTATAACCTGCATTGTGAAATTTATCGAAGTTCTTTACCCCAGCATTCTTAGCAGCAATATTGAGCAAATAATTTCCTTTTCTGGTTAAATTTCTTTGGTAAAATCTTTTTTCATCTTCAGTTAACAGTCTGTATTCTTTTTCTGTAATTTCCTGTTTCCTTGTCTGTACTGCAAAATATGTTTAGGCTAAAGCAATTACCTTTTTTCTGCTGTCTCCATTTTGTGCTATCAAATAGCAAGCATAACGACTTAGTTTATAATCTGTCTGTTCTCTATAAGCTCCTGAACCTATTAAGACCATTTTATTGACATTAATAAAATGGTCTAACACACTTATATCACTATTTTCACAAGATATTTTAGCCTTTTTCACTATTTTTTCAAAATTCTGCCAATTTGAATATTCCAAAATAGGCATCAATTTTCTCGCATACCAAAATTCTACTCCCTTCTCGTCAATGTGTCTAATGTCTTCAAACGTTTGATTTTCTTTCTTCGCATTTTTCATACCCATCACTCCATTCACATTTAATGGAACTAATTGTAAAACATCTGTTTGCATTTGTTAAGGATTTTTTATATTTTCTTAATAAAAAAAGTTGTATTCTTCTAAATAGATAATACAACCATTTTTCACTTAATACATATATAAATTTTGGTGGAGATGAGGGGAGTTGCCGAGCCGCGTCGGGAAAATTGTCCACTGGACAATTTTCTATTCCTCCTTTTCAACTCCCTAGTACTTTATATATTCATTTAAGTAATATATAAAATTCTAGTTTTTCTTTTTGTTCTGGTGGAGATGAGGGGAGTTGAACCCCTGTCCAATATTCTTTCCATATATGTTTCTCCGAGTGCAGTTTGTTATTTAATTTTCCCTGTAAAATTCATTAACAAACAAACGTATTTTACAAGTAGCCATTTGTTTTACCTACTGCTTTAATGGCTAAAGCAGTGTTGTTATCCTACTAATTGACGCCTTATCTAAGACCGTAGGCCTTCCTAGTAAGACGAGCTACCTAAACTTAGGCAGCGTATGCTAATTCTGTATTATCAGCGTTTATTTTTATCTCTGCTTTTTTATAGTGGCCGAAGCAGCCATCCACTACTCGCTACATATACTTCTGGGATACTGTCGAAAACCAAATACATCCCCATATGTAATTATTATACACTAGTTTTTCGGTAATGTCTATCATTTTTTACATATAAAAATTTCAAATTTCTTGCAGAAAAATCACTTTTATATTTAACTATTGTAACTTTTATACATAAGTTATTTTATGTCTTAAAAAAACTCACTTAAAATATGGACAAACTATAAATTGTGTGTTATTATTTTTTATATTAATGAAATGGGGTTATTTATGAAGGATTTAATAAAAAAAATAAATGAGCTAATAAAAAAGTTTTGCACTAAAGAGGTCATTTTATATGCTGTTTTTGGTGTGCTTACAACAATTGTAAACTGGGGAACTTTTGCAATTTTAACTAAGTCTTTTACTAACTTAGACAAAAACATTGCAAATGCAATTTCTATTATAGCAGCAGTTCTTATTGCATATATTACAAATAAAGATTTAGTTTTCCATTCAGAAGCAAATTGTTTTAATGAAAAATTTAAAGAATTTTGGAAATTTATTGCAGGAAGAGCTTTCACAATGGTTTTAGAGTTTGGTCTTGATGCACTTCTATTTTTAATACCTGTTGTAAGTTCTAGTAATTTCTGGCAAATGGCTATAAAAATGGTTGTAACTGTAATTGTTATAATTCTAAACTTCTTTATAAGTAAATTTTTTGCATTCAAGAAATCAAAATAAATTTTTTTTAGTTTTATTATTTTAAAATAAAAAGTAAATTGATTTTATAAAAATAAAACTATTAGTATAGATATTTCCAAAGGAGGATTATCTTGTCTAATAGTTTTTTAAAACTTATTTGTGGCTACTTTGCTACCATAATCATATTTATTATATTAACATTTTTTCTTATTATCACAACTTCAAGCTCTACTCTCGAAAATACTTTTGTATGGCCTTTAGATGGTTATACTTATATTAGTTCATATTTTGGTTATCGAACTTCACCTACTTCTGGTGCATCAACATATCATTCTGGAATAGACATTCCGGCTCCGGAAGAAACTACTATATTAGCCGTTTGTACTGGAACAGTTACATTTGCAAGTTGGGGCGCTGGCGGTGGCTATACTATTGTGGTAGAAAATGATAACATAAAAGTTTCTTATTGTCATGTTTCACCTAATTTTATTGTACAAAAAAATGACATAGTAACTGCCGGTCAAATAATTGGAAATGTTGGCCCCAAAAACGTATATGGTATTATAAATAATCCATATAAAGATTCATTTGGGAATCCAACAAATGGCGCAACTACTGGTTGTCACTTACATTTAACAATAAAAAAAGATGGCTTAGCAGAAAATCCGTTAAACTTTTTTCCTAATTATAATGATACTTAACAGATTATTTTTGCTGATTCAATACGTATTTAATTGAAAAAAATAAAGCCTATCGGCTTTACACTAAAATTATAAAGTGGCAGGGGTACTAAGACTCGAACTCAGCCCAACGGTTTTGGAGACCGGCATGCTACCACTAACACCATACCCCTAACTGACCCTATAATAATAGCATAAAATATAAAAATGTGCAATACTAAAGTCAAAAAATTGAAAATATTTTTTGAACCCTTAAATGTAAAATTAATTTCCAGTTTTAAATAGACACTAGAACTTAGTTTTACACTTATTTTTATAGGTAGAACTTAGTCTTACATTATGAGAAAAAAGTTTAATCTAAAAAATATTAAAAAACAATTTATTAAAATAAAAATGCCAAAAGTGGCAGACAACTAAGTCTGCCACTCTTGGCGTTGTAAAGGTGTTGGCTGGGGTATGTCTACTATCATAATCATACCCCTTCCAGAATTGCCTTTGCGCTAAGCACTGCCTCGATATGAGGAAGTGTTTCCAGTGCTTTTGTGCAGTTGTACCCCTTGATTTTTAAATCCTTTATAGATTGTGCAAATTCAGTAAAATTTTTTACAAAATCTGCGTTTCCAGCAATATTCAAAAAATTCTGAAATGTTGTCGAATCGTCAAGAATATTGCGGGTTGACAAAGGACGTTCGGCATATGCGTCAATCATAAGGGTTGATTGTAAGCAACTGAGCTGACTTTTAAGAGATTCATCAGCAGCTTCGGGAAAATCGACAGAAACATTTGCATCGGTAATCTTAGTTATCTCTTCTTCTGCTTCTTGAGATTCTTCGGAGATTGCTTCAGGATGTGTTTCTCGCCAAACTTCAAGTTTACCAGCCAGTGGAGTATTTGCAGAAGTTTCTTTCTCTGCAGAAATTGCACTCCATACAGCTTCGAGATATCCACAAAGTTCACGAGCATATTTCAAGAAATGTTCCGCTTGATATTTGTCAAACCTCAAAGAACGGATCCCTCCGAAGATGTTTTCCTTCTTTGTGCAACCAAGCAGATACAAGATTCGATTTATCTCAATATCATTTGCAAGGTAGCAAACCTGGTAGCAGTGAATGCAGGCTTCATATGTTAATATTGGATCGCCTGTTGCGCTAAGTAAAGCCTTAAAGGCTTCCTTGCAACCACTAGGATAGTTGACTATCAAGAAATTCGGATGAACTTTTTTCCTCTGGTACCGAAGCTCATTACGCAGAGGTTCAATCATATCAGAAGGAATTTCGACCGGTCGCTTGCTGGAATACATCATACCGCTTACAAGACTAGAGTCCTCTAAGACGAGAATGTCGTCATTGAGTAACTTATCCTGCTCACGGATACCTAATTCAGAAAGCCCTGAAAAATGGTTGTATGTAAGTTTCCATAAAATGTTTGCGGCATAAGCGTCGTCTGGATTAGTGATAAACTCTGAAAAGATGCTGTTTAGTCTGAGTTGCGTACTCTTCGGCAATTCACCAAATTGCTTTTGGAACTTACTCCGGAATTTAATAACCGGAGCATTGCTTGAACAGATGATAGTTGTTTCCATAACAATTCTCCTTTGTTTTGTATTGTTTCAAATTTAGGCATGTGCCCATACACTAATTATACGCCAATTTCCACATTATGTCAAACAAAAAATAACTTATTCATAAAAGTTTAATTGAATTTTTAAAAAAGTGTATAGAAGAAATCTGAATATTTTCAAATTTCAGTCTTTACTCTATCCTCGTATAATATATTTATACGGTTTATTTAATATAAATTTTATAAACATATTTTATATTTAAAATACTGTGCATGTTATTGTTTTCGTTTGATATCCAACTTTGCTCGCTCTTACATAAACAGTTATTGTCGATGATTCCACACTTACCGTTCCAGTACTTTTTGTTATACTAAATGTTCCACTATTAGGGTATACATATTCTCCACTATATTCCGATAATGTAAGCTTTCCTTCCATTCTTTTATCATTATCCGATGTATTTTCTCTTTTTTCTTCTACTGTTAATGTGTATCCATTTTTCGAAATGGTAAAAGTTCCATCTTCGTTTTTAGTAACACTATCTATTGTATTTGGAGTCTTAGATTGTAAAAATTCTTCAAATGTTTCTCCTTTTTTTACTAAATAATATTCTAAAACGACTCTGTTCATTATTTCTTTTGCTTCAGTTTCTTTTGTTTTCATATATTTTCGTCCTCCTTGTTTATCGTTAATTTACTTACTTAAAGATACCTTATATTTTTTCAAGGTATTTTCTTTTTGTCTTATCTGATGAATGTACATATATATTTAGTGTTATACTAACATCTGCATGACCTAATATTTCACTTAAAGATTTTATGTCCATACCCGCTTCTATACAATTTGTTGCAAAAGTGTGCCTTAAAGTATGAAATTTGTATCTTTTTATTTTGCTTTTCTTCAATATTTCTTTAAAGTTATATTGATAATTTCTTGGTTCTACATAATGGTCACTTAACCCAGTTAATACAAAATCGTTTTTTGTACATTTTCTTTTCACTTGCTTCAATATATTATATAATTTACTGTTTATCGGAATAGTTCTTATCGAAGTCATAGATTTTGGAGTATCAATAATTACAATTGTTTTGTTTTCTTCTTTTGAATATATTCTTTCTATAGTCTTTTCTACATGTATTCTTCTAGTTTCAAAGTCAATATTTTCCCATCTCAAAGCACAAACTTCTCCAACTCTTAGTCCAGTATTTAAACATATTAATATTCCCAATGATTTTAAGCTATTTTGCTCAATACAATATTTTTCTAATTTTTGTTTTTCTTTATTTGATAAAATTTGTATTTCTTTTTTGTTTATCTTTGGCAAGCTCATTTTCTTTACATTTATTTTTGTATTATGTTCTTCTTCGTAAAAGTTTATTATTTCCTTTAGTTTAGTAACAATATCACGCACAGTTTTTGGTGATAACGTATCTGAGAGTTCTTCTATGAAATTATTATAATTTTTTATTTTGGTAATATTTTTTCCTGCAAAACTTGGATATAAATATTTTGCTACACTATATGAATAATTATAATAAGTAGATTTTTTTACAGTATTTTTTTTGTATTTAAGCCACTCCTCTGTTACCACTTCAAAATCTTTTCTTTTTCTTCTTGATACTATAATATTTTTTACTTCATTTAGTTTTTTCATTGATAAAAGCATTTCTTTTGTCCTTTCCATTTATACATAATTTTTATAGTATCTTTATATCACTCATGAGATAATAATTCCTTATTTCTCTGTAAAACGCATTATTTTATTTTTATTATCATGCTATATGGTTTAATATTTATCAATAGGTCAATTTTTCTTACTTTTATTATATTTCCTATTACATAAAAAACGAGGTATTTCTACCCCGTTTCTTTAATCATTCTACAATAAATTTCATCTATTATTTATTATTTTTCTCTCTTTTCTATCATATCTTCTAAAGTATGCCATGCTAGCAGTGCACATTTTACTCTTGCTGGCATATTTGATACATTTTTTAAAGCTATTGCTTCGTCAAGTTTTTTTAGTTCTGCTTCGTCAGTTATTTCTCTTTTTATCATTCCAATAAAAGTATCTATAATTTGCTTTGCTTCTTCAACTGTTTTACCTTTTAGAGTATCTATCATTATTGAAGTAGAAGCCTGAGAAATAGCACATCCATGTCCAGAAAAAGCCATATCTTCTATAACATCACCATTTAACTTTACCTGCAATTCTATCTCATCACCACAGTTTGGATTATGTCCCATTTCACACAAATCACAAGTTTCTAGTTTTTTCTTGTTGTATGAATTCATGCTATGTTCCATTATTAAATCATTATATACATCTTGTAAATCGTCCATTTTTTATCCTTTCTTCATCAAATGTAATTTTATAGCGAATATATTTTTTCGCCCCAAAAATGGCGTCCCTATTGGGCGAAAATTTAACGTTTTATAAATTTTTCAAATTTTGAGTAAGCAAATTTTATTGCGTCTACTAGTCTATCTACATCTTCCTTGGTGTTGTATATGCTAAAGCTTGCTCTACATGTTGAGTCTATTCCCATATATCTTAATAATGGCTGTGCGCAATGGTTTCCAGACCTTACGCAAACTCCTTTAAAATCTAGCATGCTTGCAACATCGTGTGGGTGTACACCTTTTATGTTGAAGGATATTACTGATGAATGATTTTCTTCATTCGGACTCATGTATAAGTCTAGGTAATCTAGTTTTGATAATTCCTGTCTTGCATAGCTAACTACTTCTTTTTCTATTTTCTCTATATTGTCATATCCAACCTTGTTTATATAGTCTATTGCTGCTCCAAGCCCTACTACGCCTTCTACATTTTGTGTTCCAGCTTCGAATTTGTTTGGAAGTGGAGCAAATGTTGTGTCTTGTTCGTAAACATATTCAATCATGTCTCCGCCCATTAAGAATGGATTCATGTTGTTTAATAATTTTTCTTTTCCATATAATACACCTATTCCAAGTGGAGCAAACATTTTGTGTCCTGAGAATACTATAAAATCTGCATCTAAATCCTGTACATCAATTTTCATGTGAGGTATGCTTTGAGAAGCATCTACAATTACTACTGCACCCTTTTTATGTGCATATTTTATTATTTCTTTTACATTATTTATTGTTCCTAGCACGTTTGATACATGTGTAATTCCAACTATTTTTGTCTTATCTGTTATCTTGTTTTCGATTTCTTCTTTCGACAATTCAAATTTGTCATTTATATACATGTATTTCAGACTTGCACCAGTCTTTTTAGTAACATATTGCCATGGTACTAAGTTAGAATGATGTTCCATTATTGAAAGTACGACTTCGTCATCTTCCTTTAGATTTTCTAAGCCATATGAGTATGCAATTAAATTCAAGCTTTCACTCGCATTTTTAGAAAATATTATCTCATTTGCTTTTCTAGCATTTATAAACTTTGCAATCTTCTCTCTAGTACCCTCATACACATTTGTTGCATCTATGCTAAGAGAATACGCACCTCTGTGTGGGTTTGCATTGTTATGCTCATAAAATTCATCGATTGCATCAATAACATATTGTGGCTTTTGAGTTGTAGCACCACTATCTAAATATGCAATGTCTCTATTATTAAAAATCGGAAAATCCTTTTTATAATCCATTTAAAAATCCTTTCTTTAATAAGCTTTACCATTTATAATTTTAGAATATGCTTGGTATGTGTTTTCTAAAAATTAAATGAACTTGACCTTGGCTTAAATTGGCTTATCTCTATATTATCCATTATCATGGCTAATAAGAGCTAAACCAATTTGCGACGGCGATGCTGCGCATTTAATTTTTTTCAAAAACATACCAAGTATATTCTTTTAAATTTATTAAATTTCTATCACTTATTAAAATTATAGCCTTTTATCAATTTCTTGCAAGATTTCTGTTTTTATTTCTTCATCTTGTATTTCTTCTATAATTTTGTTGAAGTTTGCCTTTACAAGTAATCTTACCGCTTCTTTATGGCTTAATCCTCTGCTCATTATATAAAATACTGCAGATTCATCTACCTTTCCAGAAGCCGTTGAGTGATTTCCTTCTACATCTGCTTCTGTGCATAAAAGCATTGGAAGTGCTATTGATTTTGCCTTGTCTGATAATAACATACAATACTCATTCTCGTTTCCTTTGGCTTTTTTGCAACCTTTTTTAAAATCGATTGTTCCTTTGAAATTTTTCTTACTGCTATCTTTCAAAGCTCCTTGTACATCTATGTCAACATTTGTTTTTTCTCCACGTAAGTGTACAATGTAATTTAAATCTTTCACTTGTGAACCTTGTCCTAAGTAAATAGTTTTCAAATCATTATCCGCTTTATTTCCAATAGTATTAGAGAAATAATTAGAAATACTTTCCTTTGCGCCTATATCAATTAACTTATGATACACCTTTGAATCTGCTTCGATATCATTCTCATAACTCTCGATGTTAGTAGACACATCATTTAACAAATTCACAACAGTTACATTTATATTAGCGCCATCGCTAGCAAATGTTCTTATAATTCCCGCATGAAAACATTCCTTTTCAGTTTCCGACTTGTACTCAATAACGACATTTATATTTTTACTAGCAACAATATCAATTTGATTTAAAAGAACTTGGCTATCTTCATCAAAAGTATATGTAATTTTAACATTCTCGTTCTTTTGATTATTTACAATTCTAATTTTGCTATTAGCCTTTGAAAAAACTATATTTTCAAGCTCTTTATTATTTCCAAAAACTAATTCTTTATTCGAAACAGCTTCATCTATTTCACTGTTTTCCTTTATAATTTGAACATTTTCAAACTCTGGAATTATTTCTGGAATTTGTGCATCTATTTCTATATTATTTATTCTAAAATTATTTGCCGTTCTAATAGGCGTTTCATTTAATTTTAGCATTACCTCAATCCTTTCTTTCGCCCAATAGGGACGCCCCTTTTGGGCGATTATCCTATTGCACCTTGCAATTCTAAGTTTATTAGGTTATTCATTTCTACCGCATATTCTACTGGTAATTCTTTTGAAATTGGATATGCAAATCCTCTTACTATCATGGCTTTTGCATCTTCTTCTGACAATCCTCTGCTCATTAAGTAGAATATTTCCTTGTCACTTATTTTTCCTATTTTAGCTTCGTGTGAGAATTCTACTTCATCAGTTCTTATATCGTTTACAGGAATTGTGTCTGAACGTGATATATCATCTAACATCAGTGATTCACAGCTTACGCTACATTTTGAATTTTTAGCGTTTTCTGTAATTCTTACTAAAGCTCTATATGTGCAGGCTCCTCCATCTTTTGAAATTGATTTTGAGTTCACAACTGATGATGTGTTTGGTGCATTGTGAACTACCTTGAAACCTGTGTCTAGGTCTTGTCCATGTCCTGCAAATGTAATTCCTGTGTATTCTGTTTTTGCACCTTCTCCATTTAATATGCTCATTGGATAAAGCATTGAAACCTTAGAGCCAAACGAACCTGTAACCCAGTCAATTTGTGCATTTTTTCCTACTATTGCTTTTTTAGTATTCAAGTTCATCATGTTTTTTGACCAGTTTTCTATTGTTGAATATCTTAAATAAGCATTGTCTTTTACATATAATTCCACACAACCAGCATGAAGATTTACCTTATTATATTTTGGTGCTGAACATCCTTCTATAAAGTGAAGGCTTGCTCCCTCGTCTACTATTATAAGGGTATGCTCGAATTGTCCAGACTCTGGTGAGTTTAATCTAAAATAAGATTGCAAAGGAATATCAACCTTTACTCCCTTTGGAACATATACGAAAGATCCCCCAGACCAAACAGCAGCATGAAGTGCTACGAATTTGTGGTCATTTATTGGAACGCATTTCATAAAATGCTCTCTTACTAAATCTGGATATTCTCTAACAGCAGTCTCCATGTCTGTATAGATTACTCCTTGCTTTAGCAAATCTTCTTTTATGCTATGATATACAACCTCTGAGTCATATTGAGCACCAACACCAGCTAGAGATTTCTTCTCTGCCTCTGGAATTCCCAAATTATCGAAAGTCTTTTTTATATCTTCTGGAACATCGTCCCAGCTTGAGTTCAATTTAGATTTTGGCTTAACATATGTTGCAATCTCGTCCATTTTAAGTTCAGACAAATCTGGTCCCCATGTAGGAAGTTCTAGCTTTTCGTAAGTTTCTAAAGCCTTCAAACGAATCTCTCTCATCCAGTCTGGGTCATTTTTCTTGGCTGAAATCTCTTCAACAATTTCTCTGTTAAGACCTTTCTTCATTTTAAACTCGTAGTCATCTTTATTCTTTATATCATATATATTTCTATTTATATCGTCTACTTGAGTTTTTGACATAATCTTTCCTTTCAGTTGAATTTTTTTAAATTTATGTTATAATAAATTATAGTTAACATCATTTATTGACATTTTTGTTACGGAGGTATGATGTATGTTCTTTACAAATCTGATGTTTTCTGTAGTCTCTTTGATTTTTGATTTAACGGCTTCTCTTGCTATGTTGCTTTTTTCATTAGCACCATTATGTCTGTTATTATTACCCATATGGGTAATAAAAGGCATCTGCGATGAAGCCAACACAATTCACGATGAGGCTAAAACTGAGACTAAACAGTAAACCTCCATATCCGAGCTCTTACTTTAGAGCCCGGATATTCTTTTATTTATATTGTGAGTATCCATTCTCTTCAATCTCTTGTGCTAAGCTTGCATCTCCAGTTTTTACAATCTTGCCATCAACTAATATATGAACATAGTCAACTTTCAAATTTTCTAGTATTCTGGTATTGTGTGTAATTATTAAAACTGCATTCTCATCATTCTTGTACATTTCTATTCCTTTAGAAACTGTTCTGACAGCATCAACATCAAGTCCAGAATCTGTTTCATCTAGTATTACAAGTTTTGGCTCTAGTACAAGCATTTGCAAAATTTCGTTTTTCTTTTTCTCTCCACCAGAGAACCCAACATTCAAATTTCTTTCAATTAGCTTTGGATTCATGTTCAATTCTTCCATGTATTTTTGAATTTGATCTCTTAACTCAAAAATTTTTACAGGCTTGTCTGTTATTTTATTTTTAGCATATTTCAAGAAATTTGTAGTAGATATTCCCGGTATCTCAACAGGTGATTGAAAAGACATGAATACACCTTTTTTTGCAATTTTATCTGTTGATAAATTGCTAATATCTTCTCCTTCAAACACAACTTTTCCACTTACTTTTTTATATTCTGGATTATTCAAAATAACATTTGCTGTTGTAGATTTTCCGTCTCCATTTGGTCCCATTATTACATGAGTTTCTCCCTTATTAATCTTCAAATTCAATCCTTTTAGGATTTCCTTCTCTCCTGCTACAGCGTGCAAATCTTGTATATCTAATAAATTTTCCATTACAAATCCTTTCTACTAATTGGTCTTTTATTTTCTAGTAGTTTTGCCATTTTTTTAGCAATCTACTATATATCTTTTTCATTTACAAAAATAATATTTGGTTTTCCTACCAAACAAATAGGATTATACTACATAATCGCAGTACAGTCAATAGTTTGGCTGTATTTTCCATATGTAAAAGAAGATATGTTCTCTCATATCTTCTTCATTTATTAACTATATTAGATTAATTATAAATCTCCCCTCAAAATTTTATTTATATTCTTCGATAACATTCTTTTATTTAATAAATATGTATTAACGCTTTCTAAAATAATCGTTATAGCAGAAATCTCAAACACATACAATGGACTTATGCTTTTCTTAACTTTTTGTATATTGTATAATTGTTCTCTTATTTTATTTGCAGTCAAACCTATTGTGTCCTTTGAAATAAAATTATTTACTATTACGTTGAATAGCATGACTATTAGTGCAGTAGCAACAAGTGCTATTATTATGCTGATAACACAAACTAATATATTTTCAATTATTGTAATTTTCTGAATATCTTTGTTGGTATACCCCTCAATTTTCATCAAGCCTATATCTACGTTTGATATATAGGTTTTATTATTGTTTGTTATAATTAATATCATCATAAAGACAATTGTTGCTACAATCAAAAATCCTGTAATTATATTTTTTATTGCTTTTTGACTTTCTCTCGTTATAGATGTAACAGAGGCAATATTTCCGCTTAGCGTGTCTGTATCGCTATAGTCATTTTCATATAATTTTGTCGAAATTTCATTTCTTCTTAGTAAATTCTTATTTCTCAATTCTTGTTCTACATAATCTATATTGCTTATATTATCAACTACAACATTTAATCTATAATATCCCGGATCATATTCAAGCTCTTGGTTAATCTCTTTTACAATTTTAGCAGGTATATATACAACATCACTTTGCTTATTACTTTGATTATCATATACTCCTATGACTTTAAATTTTTTTACTATCCCCTTATCATCATTTTCAATGGTAATCTCTTTTCCTAAGAAATCATTGCCATTTAAGTATTCTTCTCCTTTTCTAATTTGATCAGTTATTGTCATCGCCTCTGAACTAACATAAATTTTGTTTGGTATGATAGCAACATATTCATCGTTTTCTTGTATTCCTCTCCCACTTACTAAATCCGGCAGTACCTTTTCTGTTGCAGGATACAGAGAAACAAATGCATCTCGTTTTTCGGTACTAAACTGCTTACAACATAAAATGCTAAATACTCTCTCTTCTTCTTGATTATATACCCACTCAACATGTTTTATCTTTTCTATTTCATTTTTTGTTTCTTCGTATTTACTCGGAATATACTCTATGCCAGATATTTTTCTAAGTTCTATACCTTTTCCTATTTTGTTTATATAATTATTGGTTGAATATTGAATTATATTCACTAGAAATAATATTACTAGCATTATGATTAATGGTATATACAATAATTTATTTTTCTTTCTATTTCGTCTTAAACTCTTTATCGATATTTTTATAATATCATTAATTTTCATCTACTTCTATATTTCCTTCTTTTAATTTAAATATAACATCTGCATATTTTTTTACCCTATCAGAGTGAGTTACTACAATTATACACTTTTTCTCATCTCTTAGTCGTTTAAATATTTCAAATATTTTTATCTCATTGTCCTTGTCCAAATTGCCAGTTGGTTCATCTGCTAATATTATATCTGGATTATTGGCTAGTGCCCTTGCTATTGCAACCCTTTGTTCTTCCCCACCAGATAATTCCTTTGGATAATGCTTTTTTCTATCCTCTAAATTTACCATATTAATTAAAGATTCTACTCTTGCATTTCTGGTCATCTTGTTATATTTTTTATTGATATACAAAGGTTGTAAAATATTTTCTTCGACAGTCATATATTTGTTTAAATAAAACTCTTGAAAAACAAAGCCGATTTTCTCCATTCGCATTTTTGCTTTTTCATTATCATTTAATTTTGTAACATCTTGTCCATCTATAAATAATTTTCCGCTTGTTAAAGAATCCAATGTTCCAATTATATTTAGTAGTGTTGTCTTTCCAGCACCAGATTCTCCCATTATTATATAGATTTTACCTGTTTCAAATTCCACGTTTATATTTTTCAATATTTCTATTTCATTTTTTCCTTTTATGTATTTTTTATAACCATTTACTATCTCTACTTTTTTCATACTTTCCTCTCAAAATTACTTAATGTATATTTTTTTACTTGTGATTAATGCTATTGTATATGTCAAAACATTAATTATAATACTACTTATTATATTAATTTCCATTTTTATTAATTTTGTCAAAAAGAATAATATTATTATTCCTATTATCCAACCAATTAATGTTATTGCTAGCAAATCAACATATATAATTTTCTTTATTTTATATGAATTATATCCCAGAATTTTTAATAATTTTAAATTGTCTTGTTGGTTGCTTATTATATTGTTGTATATTAAAATTGTAATGCATAGTACAATTAAAATATCTAAATATTTAACCACCTTTGAAATATTTGTTACATTTTTATAGCTTTCGAGCATTGCATCATACTGGACAGAGCCACCACTGTTTTCAAGCTCTATTCCCTTTTTATCAAATATTTTTTTTATATAATCACAATGTTTCCAATCATCTACTACAATCACATAACAAGATAGCTTTTGGTTTGGTATTTCTATTGTATCAATTCTGAAATCCTCAACATATTTCATTCTTTTTATTTCTTCCTGCTGTTCTTCTGTTAAAACAACTTGCGAATCTGAAATAGAAAGACTTCTTGCATAATACAAACTCTCTTCGTCCATAAATTCTTTTACTTTGGTATCATAAAAATAATCAACCATTTTTGTTAGATTAATTCCTATATTCAAAAACACAAATATAACTATAATCGCTATAACATATTCAATATTTACTTTATTTCTTAAAATACTTTTTATTTGAATTGATAACATATTTATCCCTCTTACATTTTTCTACATCAATTTTAATATTAATATTTTAAATTATCAATATTTAACAATTAAAATTGTAATTTTTTTGCAATAACATTGTATATATGCCAGTGTTTTATTTTACCCAATCCAGTTTTTTCGTCTCTCTCTATCTCTTTAAATTCTATTATATCAAATTTGTCTTTAAATAGTTCTAATACCTGCTCTTTAGATAAAAATATCATCTTTTCTTTTATAGGTTTCCAAGAATCATTCATTCCAAAAAAGTTTCCTACAAAATATCCGTTCTTTTAATATGCTATCAGATATTTTTTCCCATAAAACGTGAAAGTTGTTATTATCACAGAACGGAATGCTAAAATTTGCAACAAATAAGGTAGTTTTTCTTAATTCTACATTTTCAAAATTTTCACAACAAAACTCGAATCTTTTTAGCTCTTCATTATCTAATTTTCTAGATATAAGTTCTTTTGTATCCTCTCTATCTATTGCTAGCACATTCCAACCATTTTTTATTAAATATATTGTGTCTCTCCCTGCTCCACACCCAAAATCAATAGCATTTTGCGGAGTAATATTCATCTTAACAAATTCTTCTACTATTGGATGTGGTAAAGCATCCATTGTATTTTCATAATATTTTTGTATACTTTCCATAAATTTTAATTCCTTTCTATTGGTTGTTATAAATCAACTTCATTAATCTAAAAATCAAGTTTGAACTATAATAGTGGTAAAGGCATCACATAATTGTGATGCCTTTATTAGTCATTATAATGTCCTTTGCACTGCACTATTTCAATTTGTTCGTTTACAATTCGATAAACTATCCTATTTGCTTCATCAATTCTTCTACTCCAAAATCCACTTAAATCATTTTTTAATGGTTCTGGTTTACCAATTCCTGCAAACTCATTTCTTTTAATATCAATAAGCAGTTGGTTAATTCGTTTTAATGTTTTTCTGTCTTGGTTTTGCCAATAGCAATATTCTTCCCAAGCTCTCTCTGTAAACATTATATTATTCATCCGCCATCTCCTCTAATTCTTTAAGCGACTTTTTTACGACTTTCCCCTCTTCTAATTGTTTTATTGATTCTTTTATTGCTTTCATATTATTCTCCGAATAGAATGGATCTATTGAAACTTCAAATGGTATTCTTTTCTCTCTGCTCATTTTTCTAGCAAAAATATTAAATGCTGTACTCATCGTTATTCCTAGTTCCTTACAGGTCTCTTCCATGCTTCTTTTCACTTCTTCGTCCATACGTACATTTACTAATGTTTGAGCCATAATTATCACCTCTCTATTAACAGTATAATTCTTTGTAAAGATTTTGTCAATACACTATCTTTATTTTAGTTGTATATTTTTATTATATTCTTATTTTTTTATTTAATTCATTTTTTCAATAAATAAAAAAAAGATATGCGTCTCCACACACATATCTGATGTTTAACTTAATGACTGGTTATAATCTTTTAAGCTATATTTAGTATAACACCATTTTTAGTATATGTCAAATATCTTCAAAAATTCATTACATTTGAAATATTTTTGACTTACTTAATAACATTACTATAAAAACGATTAAAAATCAATATTTTTACTAAAATAATTATAAAAATTTTCGCCCAAAAAGGGGCGTCCCTATTGGGCAAAATTTTTATTCTGTTCTTAATGCTTCTACTGGGTCTTTTTTGCTTGCCATTTTGGCTGGTATTAGTCCTGCAAGTATTGTTAAGCCTAAGCTTATTAATACTAGTATGGTTGCTTGTGTTACTGAAACTGTTGCATGTATTGCTACTCCAGATAGTGCATATATTATGCTGTTTATTGGCAAGGTTAATAGCAAGGTTATTCCAACGCCTATCATTCCAGATATTAAACCTATTATGAATGTTTCTGCATTGAATACTCTCGAAATGTCTTTTTTCGATGCTCCGATTGCTCTTAATATTCCTATTTCTTTTGTTCTTTCTAATACTGAAATGTATGTGATTATTCCTATCATTATTGATGATACTACAAGCGATATACTTACGAATGCAATTAATGCATAGCTTACGGCGTCTATTATGTTTGTTATTGAGCTCATCATTGCTCCAACTAAGTCTGTGTAGGTTATTGTATTTTCTTCTTTTCCGTCGTCTCTTTGTTTTTTGTTGTAGTCCTCTATCGCTTTTGCTATTAACTCTTTGCTTTCAAAAGTCTTTGGATATATCAATATTGATGATGGCTTATCTAAATCGATTGCTCCTAATGTTTTTAGATTGTTTTCATAACTTGCATTCTGATTTTTTGTGTATGTATCCATTACTTTTGCGATTTCTTCTGTTGACATTTGGCTTATTGCCATTTTTTGCTCGTTGCTTAGATTATTGAAATTGAATTCTGACTTTTCTCCTGATTTTGGAAACTCTAGACCTGTAAATACATTGATATCTGAATTTTCTTTCTGCTCTTTAACAATGTCCGCTTCGTTTGTCTTATTTATAACATATTCTTTTAAGTCTTTTAAATATCCTATTCCGCCATTCATAGCTGTTGCAGTGCTTTGCTCGTTTTGCTTAATAATTCCAACAACATTTATATTCTCGGCATTTGCTATTTTTTCTTTCATAAAGTCATCATCTTCACTCTGGTCTATCCACAAATTGCCTTGTTTTTCATAATAATCAGAGTTTAATATTAATTTAAATGATAATTTTAATAATTCATCATATGAATATGTAGTCTCTTCTTCTTTGTCTACATTTTCTCCTTTTTTAGCCTTTTCCCACTGTTTTGATAATTCTTCTTGGTCTTTTAGTCCTAAAGTATATAGCACATAATCGTTCAATTCGTTGTTTTCATTTACTATTAAAACAACTTCGTTATAGCTCTTTGGCCAACTTCCCGCAATTAAATCATATTGAGAATGAAGCAATTCTTCGTTGTCTAGCATTTCTGTCCAAGCATCATTGTTCATAGTGCTAAATGAGCTAGATACCATTGCCATTGGAGAATTCTCTTGTGCCTCTCTCATGCTTCCCATTCCCATGCTGTCCATTACAGTACTTGGGTTTACTTGCACTACGCCATTAGATGTATCTTCTTTATATAAATTTAGATTTAAATTGTATCCATATTGAATAGCATTACTGTTTTTAGCAATGTCGTTATCTTCCTGCTCTAAGTAATGTTTAAGCTCTGTTAAATTATTGTTTTCCATTTTATTAGATAGAGTCGAAATCATCTCAGACATTATATTTTTTGAATATATCTTATCTTTTGGTCTATCTTCTTCATCATTGTTTTCGTCCATCATTTTTTCTATCATTGCAGATGTGTCTATTGTAGACTCCTCAATTGTTATTGGATATGATGATAGAGTATCTTCTTCGACCTTGTCAATGTAATTTTGTATTCCATTAGACAAAGCTAAAATCAATGCAATCCCTATTATTCCAATACTTCCAGCAAACGAAGTTAAAATAGTTCTGCCTTTTTTAGTCATTAAATTGTTCAAACTTAAATTTAAGGCAGTGAAAAATTTCATAGAAGTTCTGCGTTTTTCCTTTGATTTTTCAGCCTCCTTCTTTTCACTCGTATATGGATTAGAATCGTTCATAATAGTTCCATCAAGTATTCTAACAATTCTTGTAGAGTATTTCTCGGCAAGTTCCGGATTATGTGTAACCATTATTACAAGCTTATCCTTCGATATTCTCTTCAATATTTCCATTACCTGTACAGAAGTCTGAGTATCCAAAGCACCAGTTGGTTCATCAGCCAAAATTATATCAGGATTATTTACCAATGCTCTAGCAATAGCAACTCTTTGCATTTGCCCTCCTGACAATTGGTTTGGCTTTTTATGTATTTGCTCCTTCAATCCTACATCTTCTAATGCTTTAATAGCCTTTTGTTTACGTTCTTTTTTACTTACACCAGATAAAGTTAGCGCCAATTCAACATTTGCAAGCACTGTTTGGTGTGGAATTAAATTGTAATTTTGAAAAACAAAACCAACAGAATAATTTCTGTAAGCATCCCAATCTCTATCCTTAAAATTCTTGGTAGACTTATTATTAATAATCAAATCTCCACTAGTATATCTGTCTAAACCTCCAATTATATTTAAAAGTGTGGTCTTACCTCCACCACTTTGCCCTAAAATAGATACAAACTCGCTCTCTCTAAATTCAATATTTATGTTTTTCAGTGCATGAACCGTTGTATCTCCAGATATATAATCTTTATTAATATTCTCTAACTTTAACATATTTACCTCTTTTCTCTATTCCCATTTATATCTTGTTTTCAAATTATAAAAAAGCTTATAATCTTTTTGCTCTCTTTGAATTCTTCCAACAACAATAAAAGGTTTTACATTCTGTTCCTTAGAAAATTTCCTTATCTTTTCTTCTGTCAAATTTTCACTTTCCACAAATTTTCTATATTCTTCTTCATTTATTAATGCATTACTTGCGAACTCATCAGCTTTTTCTTCCATGTTCGACTTTGAGTCGGCATAATCTATAAACTGATTTCCCGCAATATCCCCATTTAATAAATGCCCAATCTCATGAAATAATGTAAACCAGAATTCATCAGCAAATGCTCTTCTAATTGTCATTGAAAGTATTATTTTGTTATCATTTTTTCTTATAAAACCTTGTACTGGAGCTCCAGCAAAGTTTTTCACAACTTGAAATACAACTCCACATTCTGCAAATAATTCTTTTAATTTTTTTATTGCTTCATTTATTTCTAAAAACATACAGTCCTTAATTTTCTCTATATTATTCATTAATTTTTGTTCATCATATTCTTCATTTATTGTATTTTTCTCTGCTATTATGTCACATATTCTAAGCCATACATATAACACATAAACATTCGTTTCTAGAGTTTGCGATTTTCTAAAAGCAACTTGACTAGTAACCAAGTTATTAATATATGTCAAATTCTTTACATTGCATATATTTCTTAGCTCTATTATTCGTGCAAATACATCTTTTGTTTTATTCATCACATTTTGTTCTTCAGCATATTCTATAACTTTTTTTAATTTTTTTACTATTTCAACTTCATTTTCATCTATCTCTTCTTGTTCTTTATACTCAAGCATTTCTTTATCATAAATTCCTTGAAGATTTATCCAAAAACTTGTTGGAATTCCAAAGACATACTCTAGGCTTCTTGCAAATGATGGTGATATTCCTTTTTTACCATTTACAACTTCACTAACATGTTTTGGAGAAAAACCTGTTCTAATAGCAAGTTCTTCTTGGCTCATTTGTTTTTCTTCAAGAACCTCTTTTAGAGTTTCTCCAGGATGAATAATAAAATCAAGGGATAATCCATTCATTTTTTCCGCCATGATAATCTAACACTCCTTTTACATTTAATATTTTACAATTTTTTAAACTTTCTATATCTAATTCTGTATCAAGTGGTTCAACTACTATTCTATAATTTGCTGTTATTGATATTGCATAACACTTCTCCAAATTTCCTTCCAGTGGATGTGGCTTACCTAATCCAACTCTTGTTAAATATTGATTGAAATTCTCTGTTGCCTCTAATTGGTTTAGTCTTAGCTTTATTTTTCTACCTATTTCAAGTCCAACCTTCTTTTGTAATATTCTTGGGTCACAAAGTACCCTTTGTACTTTGTCATCTTGATACTTTAATTGCAATATTTCACCTTCTTTTGAGTTAATTACCTATTAGGTAATATCATTTTAGCACATATATTTCCATTATGCAAGTGAAATCTGATTATATTTTATACATTTTTTTACATTTCATTACTTTTCTCTGATAAGTTACAAATAATTACGTACGGAAATCGATATCCCAGCATATACTATTAGCATGGAGGTGAATTTTGTGAATTATCAAAATTACGATGATTATATGAGAAATACATTAGGATTTTCTGGCATGAATCCATCTATGGGTATGCCTTATGGCGGTTGCACTAACATTGGATGCGCTGGTATGTGCCAAAATCCATATACAAACATGGCAAATTCTATGTGGCAAAATCAGTCCTGCAACCTAGAAAATCTATACCCAGATTCATATAGAGTTATATATCCAATGGTTGTTGCATCTTGTAGAAATGTTACAATGCCGATCACAGAAGATGCCATAGAAAGAATGGTTAGTGATATTTATGATAAAGCAGTTTCAAATACAAAAATTAGTGTTAGCCTTACAGTTGAAACTACTAACAGAGAAAGCTCAGAAGATAGACAAATGCCAAATAGACCACCAAGAAAGCCACGCAGAAATCCATTCTTGAATGATTTAATTAGAATTTTAATACTAAGAGAATTAATTGGCGGAGGACGTCCAAGATTTCCAGTACTTTAAGACTTTGAACATATAAAAAGACTAGTTCATATTTCACACATGAATTAGTCTTTTTTATTTATATTGTAATCTTTCGCTTATGGCTTACCACAAATTTGTAATTTTTTGCTCCGTCCCTAAATTGTACAATTTTTTACAGTTTAGTTTTCTTTCATTGTTTTTGCTGTTTCTGCATTTTCTTTTGTATAGCCTAATAAAATATTTGTATTTTTCGAAGCAATTGTGTTCCAAATTTCATCGTATACTTCTTTCTTTCCTTTAGTTACAATGTTTATTGTTGCAATTGAAGTAACCTTTCCTTTTACGTCCATTATATTTATTGATTGACTTGTTTTAATTCCATTTGTTCTGTAATTCATTGCATACATCCAAATTACATCTCTATATTCTATTACCTTAAATCTTCCTTGAAAATTTATTATGTAATTTTTTGTTAGGTATAGGTGAGTTTTCTCATAATAGAAAGCATCAGCATCATTCATTTCATTATCTAATTTTTCTATTAAATCTTCATCCATTTTCTTTACGCTAATATTAAAATGAACTTTTTTTATTATTCCAATTAGCAATGAGGCAAGACCTATTATCAAACATATCATACAGCCAGTCATTTGTAATGAGCCCACATCTGAAAGTACAGCTTCTGACGCATCTAAATAAACACTTCCAAAATAATTATCATAGTCTGCAACTGTTATCTTATAATTTTCATCTTCTATTGCATCATTATAAGCTTCTACTGCGAGTTCCTTTATTTCTCTTGTTGCAAGCTTTGTCATTCCCTCAATTTTTTCTGGATTCTCTGAAATATCTTCTCTGTTTAAAGAGTTGAAAGTTGAAGTTGGCATATATGCAACATACATATAATCTTCATCCATTACAATGTAATAGCTATTGTCATTTCCATCTTGTACCGCAAATTGGTATGGAACATGAGTTACATCAAGTTTCGCAATTTGATTTTCTTTTTCTTCATCGCTTAGTAATAATTCGCTAAAAGATTTTGCATTTTCACTAGTTTTATCAATTTCATAACCTCCCCATAGTCCTAATGCAATTCCAAACACTAAAATAATTATTCCAATTATGATAATTTTGTTAATATTCTTAATTTCTTTTAATACATTTTGATTTGTAAACTTTTTCATTTTTAATCCCCTTTTATTAGTTATAATAAATTTATATCCTTTCCTAATGAATTCGTAAAAAAACACTAGCTTTTCAATTTATTGTTATATTTTCATTATATTAGTTAAATTTTTTCTAAACACTTTTTGCTGTTAGTTATCATTTAAATTTTCTTGGCTAAATACATGCAATATTGTTGTTCCACTGTCAATTTCTATTTTAGCATACCTTAACTTTTTTATATCATCAGGTGCATTTTCAACCATTCCTTCATATAAGGTATCCTTGTTGTCCTTTATTACTTTAATATTCATTAGTCTTAGGCTTCCTATGTTATCATATAACTTCATCATAGTCACATCCTTTTCAAAGGTATTATACAACATAAAGCACAAAATTTCTAGTCTATTTCTTGTATAAAAAACTCAAACCACAAAAAAATTTTTACAATATTTCTTCTTTATTTAAGATTATTTACATAACGCACTTTTCTTGTTTCTAATTTTTTACAAAATTAGAAAGTCCTAGCCATACGCACAGGGGATTTGTTGATGTGGTTGCCGTTGACGAGAATGCCATTACATTAAATCTCGCATTTTCGCTTCTTCTTGCAGATAATACATCTTTTATTCCAAATGAGCCATTATAATTTGTTTTACTTACATAATATTCTTTTAGCCCTGTTACAGTAGATATTGTATAAGTAGTGCCCCATGAGCCACTTCCACCATTTTTAAAGTCTGCAAATATTATTCCATCTTGGTGTTCCATCTCCATCTGTATCTGCATAATAACCTACTCCTGAATCTTCTGTAAATGTCGAATCTTTTACTGTATATGTTGCTGTTTTTTCATTATATTTTTATTCTTTTTAATCTTAATGCATTTAATGTTACTGTTAAACTGCTTATTACCATTGCAAAACTTGCTATCATAGGGTTTATTGTTATTCCCCATTTACTGAACAATCCCATTGCAATTGGTATCATTAAGCTATTATAGAAGAATGCACAAAATAGATTTTGTTTTATGTTTCTTATTGTTTTTTTACTGATGTTTATTAGATTTAGTATGCTGTTCAAATCATTTCTGGTTAATATTACGTCAGATGAATCCATTGCTATATCTGTTCCACTATTTACACTAACACCTATGTTACTGCTTGCGAGTGCTGGACTGTCGTTTATTCCATCTCCACACATCATTACATATTTGCCTTCTGTTTTCAGTTTTTTTACTACCTCAGTTTTTTCACGTGGTGTAACGTTTGATATCACTGTAGTTATGCCTATTTCTTTAGCAATTTTTTCGGCTGTTTGTGTGTTATCTCCTGTTAGCATTACAGTCTCTATTTTATTTTTATTCAGTTTACTTATTACTTCTTTTGAATTTTCTCTTACAATATCGTTTACACCTATAATTGCAGAAATTTCATTGTTTAGTACAACATAAATTATGCTATTTCCTTCTTTTGCAAGCTTTTCTTCGTCTTGTTTATGACTGTTTGTCATATCATATTTTTCTAATATTTTTGAATTGCCTAATATTACCTCATTTTCAGCTATCTTCCCAACTATTCCATAGCCACTTACATCTTTAAAATCTTTTACCTCGAGTGTTTCAATTTTATTTTCGTTTAAGTAATCTTCAAAAGCCTTTCCTATTGGATGAGTCGACTTTTTCTCCAAGCTTCCAACTATTTGCATAAGTTCTTTTTCTTGCATTTTGCTGTAATTTACTATCTGTGCTATTTTTAGCTTACCATATGTTAATGTTCCTGTTTTATCAAACACAACTGTCGTAGTCTTTTCGGCATTTTCTAATATTTCACTCTTCTTTACAAGTATTCCATTATTGGCACACACGCCTTCAGATACAACAATAGCGAGTGGAGTTGCCAGCCCCAAGCTACAAGGACATGCTACAACTAATATAGTTACAAACACATTTATCGCTATAGAAACAGTGTTTCCTAAAATTAGATATGCAATAAAAGTAATTATTGCAATTAGTATAACTGCTGGCACAAAATACCCACTTACAGTATCAGCCACTTTTGCAATTGGAGCTTTGGTGTTAGTAGCCTCTATTACGAGTCTTACAATTTCAGAAATAGTTGATTCCTTTCCAATTTTTTCGGCTTCATATTCAATATATCCATCATAATTTATACTTCCGGCTATTACCTTGCTTCCTTCTGTTTTACTTGCCGGCTTGCTTTCTCCAGTAATAAAAGATTCGTCAAGATGTGCTTTTCCATTTATTATTTTTCCGTCAACTGCAATCTTTTCACCAGGTTTGCTTACGACGATATCACCTTTTTTTATTTCATCTATTGTAACCTTTTTTTCTTCTCCGTTTACTTTAATAACCGCTTCTTTAGGTGTTATTTGTACTAATTTTTGAATTGCTTCTTTTGTCTTATCTTTACTAATTCCATCAATATATCTTCCTAATTTGATGAAAAATATTACAATTGCAGCAGACTCAAAATATAAATTTTCTACATATTCATGATGTCCTTTTGCAATCATGTACATTCCATAAATACTATACAAAATGCTTGTAATAACACCCATAGCAACAAGTGTATCCATGTTTGGAGCCTTATGAATTAAATTTTTACAGCCACTTTTAATAATATCAAATCCATACACAACGAAAGCAACCGTTAGTGCAAGCAAAGTTCCAGCATAAATTAAAGGATGCATGTGCATATCTAAAAACGAAAAGTTTGGAATACCAATCATATGCCCCATAGAAATATACATAAGAGCCACTGCTAAAACAGAAAATATTATAAATTTAACTTTTTCATTTTTGTTTTGTTTCTTTTCACTATTTTCATTATAAATACCTAAACTTTTAAATCCAGCTTCTTCAACAAATTCTTCAATTTTTTCCAAGTTTAAAATATTTTCATCATATTCAATTAGGGCATTTGCCATTACAAGATTTACTGTTGCACTTTTAATTCCATTTTGTTTATTTAAATATTTCTCCAATCCGTTAGAACACGCACTGCACGTCATTCCATCTATAGAAAGAACAACCTTTTTCAAAAAACTTCACCTCTTCTATTTTACATCAAATCCTATATTTTCAATTTTTTCTTTTATTTTTGATTCTTCTATTCCATCTTCTGCTTCAATCTTTACAGTTCCAGTCGTATGGTCTGCCTTTACACTCTTTATTCCATTCATATTTTTTACTGCATTTTGAATTCTGTTTTCACAGCCTGTGCACATCATTCCTTCTACTTTTAAATTAATTTCTTTCATTTTAAATTTCCTCCCTATATTTATTAATTTGTCCAATTATTGGCAATTTATTTGTTAAACCTTTTAAATAAACTCGTTAGCTCATCTATAATCTCCAAGTTTCCTTTTTCTAAATCATCACTTACACATGTATATAAATGATTTTCTAATATGTGATTTGACAAGCTTCTTATAGAATTTTCTACTGCCGATAGTTGAATTAAAACATCATTACAATATCTATCTTCATCTATCATTTTCTTTATCCCTTTTATTTGCCCTTCAATTCTATTCAGTCTATCATTCACAATCTTTTTTTCTTCCTTTGTACGATGAGTTTGTTTATGACAACAATTTTTATCTTCTATAATTTCATCACTCCCTTTCTCAACTTTCAAACGCTATTATATACCCCAGTATGGTATTTGTAAATAGAGGGGTATATAGAAAAAGCCATTCATATGAATGACTTTTTTAGCTACATATATCAAATTTAATTTTTCGCCCCAAAATGTGGCGTCCCTATTGGGCGATTTTTCTTAATACTGTTTTGTTTTCTTTTAAGCTTTCTTGTACGTTTATTACTCTTTGGTTAGAAGAGCCTCTCCATTCTAATGTTGGATTGTGTAATGCATCTACATATTGACCGTCTACTAAAACATCTACGTATTTTAAAGCCTCTTTGTCTTTTAGGTCTTTTTCAAATGTGTAACCTGACCATACCCATACGTTTTTTTCTGGATATTTTTCTTTGAATGCTTTTGCAAGTTCTTTTGTTCCTTCTATGTTCTTTGGGTGCATTGGCTCTCCGCCTAAAATTGATAAGCCTTCTATGTTTGGATTATCACATAATTCTAATACTTTGTTTATTGTATTTTGTGTAAATTCTTTTCCACCTGCAAAATCGTGTGTTTCTTGATTAAAACATTTTGGGCAATTAAATGCACAACCTTGCATAAATATTGATACTCTTACACCTGGTCCATCTGCTATATCCATTTTTCTTATTTTGTTATATCTCATTTTTATTCCCCCATATTCGTAATTTTCAAAATGAAAATATTTGAAAATTATAGTATTTATATGCCAGTAGCCCTTGTTCTTAAGAATGGTTATGCGTAGCTTGAATTTCTACGCACAACCAATTCTAATATTTTCTATTTTGATGTTACAGCTTCTTTTTCTTCACTATGCTCATGTTTTTCGCATCCACATTCGCATTCATCTTTTTCAACATAATCTTTATTATCTATGTGAAGTACTCTTTCTTTTATTTCTTGAGTTCTTCCTTTGTTCCAGAAGTTGCTTCCTATATATCCACAAGTTCTTCTTGCGACATTTAATGTGTTGTGGTCTCTGTTTCCACAGTTTGGGCAATACCATTCTAGATTGTCATCTATTAGTATTTCGCCTGTATATCCACATTTTTGGCAATAATCAGATTTTGTGTTTAACTCTGCATACATGATGTTGTCATAAATAAATTTCATTATTTGAAGTACTACTTCCAAGTTGTTTTGTAAGTTTGGCGTTTCTACATAAGATATAGCTCCTCCTGGGCTTAGTCTTTGGAATTCACTTTCTAGTTTTAACTTAGAGAACGCATCTATTTCTTCAAATACTGGAACATGGTATGAATTTGTTATATAATTTTTGTCTGTTATTCCCTTTATTTTTCCGAATCTCTTTTGTAGACACTTTGCAAATTTATATGTTGTAGACTCAATTGGTGTACCATAAACACTGTAATCTATGTCTTCTGCTTCTTTCCATTCTGCGCATTTTTCGTTCATTTTCTTCATTACTTCTATGGCAAAATCTTTTCCGTCACCATTATCTGTATGGCTCTTGCCTGTCATGTATTTAACACATTCGTATAATCCTGCATATCCTAAAGATATTGTAGAATATCCACCATGTAATAATGGATGAATGCTTGCACCCTTTGGTAATCTCGCAAATGCTCCATGTTGCCATAATATTGGGGCAATATCACTTGTTACTTTTGCAAGTCTTTCGTGTCTTACTTGTAAAGCTTTGTGACAAAGTTCAAGTCTTTCATCATATATTTTCCAGAATTTCTTCAAATCTTTTCCTGATGATAAAGCAACATCAACTAAGTTAATTGTTACAACACCTTGATTAAATCTACCATAATATTTTGGCTTCTTTGTAACTGGGTCTATATAAGGAGTTAAGAATGAACGGCAACCCATACATGGATAACATTGTCCATCTCCATTTGCATCTACTTTCATTTGCTTCATTATTTTCTCTGATATATAATCTGGAACCATTCTTTTTGCTGTACATTTTGCCGCAAGTTCTGTCAAATACCAGTATTTGCTGTTTTCATGTATATTATCTTCCTCTAACACATAAAGAAGTTTTGGGAAAGCTGGTGTAATATATACACCTTTTTCATTTTTGAATCCTAATATTCTTTGGTTTAAGAATTCTTCTATTATCATTGCTAATTCTTCTTTATATTCATCTGTTTCTCCTAAATACATACAAACAGATAAGAATGGAGCCTGGCCATTTGTATTAGTCATTGAGTTTACTTGATAGTTGAATGTTTGAACACCATCAGCAACTTCTTTTTTAGTATCTTCTTTTGCAAACTTCTCGCATTGTTCTTTGCTTAATCCATTTTCTTTATATTTTTTGTAATATTTCTCATAGCTACTTCTTACAAATGGAGCCAAATGTGCAAGTGAAACAGTAGCACCACCATATGTAGAAGATGTAACAGCAAGTATTATTTGTGTTGCAATTGTACAAGCTGTAATAAATCTGTGAGGCTTTTCAATCATAACACCATTCATTATAGTACCATTTTGAAGCATATCCTCTAGATTTATTAATTCGCAGTTTGTTAAAGCATTTTGTGCAAAATAATCAGCATCGTGGAAATGTATAATTCCTTCATCATGAGCTTTTACAACATCATCTGGAAGTAAGAATCTTCTTGTTATATCTGTGCTTGTTATTCCTGCTAGATAATCTCTTTGTGTTGTGACCACTCTCGCATTTTTGTTGGCATTTTCATTATTCCAGTATTCACTCTCTCCATCGATTAGCTCTTTAATAGTTTGATCTGTTGTGTTAGCTTTTCTAACAAGAGCTCTTGTATAACGATATGTAATATATTGTTTAGCAAGCTCATATCTTCCTATTTCCATAAGCTTTTGCTCGATTATATCTTGAATGTCTTCAACTAATATTCTAGATTTTCTTAAATCCTCTATATATTTTATTATTTCATCAATTTCTTCGTCTGTAGCTTTTTGTTTTTTTGAAACTTCATTATTTGCTTTTTTTATTGCAGTTCTAATCTTTTCAGCATTGTACTCAACTATTGTTCCATCTCTTTTTATTACTTTCATTGTTAACACACATTCCTTCCCCAAAAATATTTCCTAGATTTGAAAATTATAATTATTTTTCAATCTATTGCTTTGCAATTTATGACTATTATTATACCTCAACTTTTTACTTTTTCTGTTGCAAAAGCAACAATTTTGCTTTTTTATTTTTTATTTTTTTGTTATCCTTTAGGCTCTAATAGAATATGCTTTGTTACATTTTTGTTACAATCTGCCGTTTTTTGTAAACGCTAATTTAACAGTAAAAAACAGAAATAATTTATTAAAAATCATCTCTGCTTTTATCAATTTTTAATTATTTTATTAGCTTAAACATTTTCTGTTTCAGTTGCAACATTATTTTCTTCTTGCTTTGCTTCTTCTGTTTCTTTGCTTACAGGGTTAGTTCCAAATGAAAACATCTTTCTTTCTGCTTTAGCTCTTCCTTCAAACTTTTTGTTGAATTCCTCTTTTGCACTATCTAATGCATCTTGCATTGCATTAAACATTTCTTCAACATCTTCTTTTGTAAAATCATAAACGCTACTTCTTGCCATTGGCTCTAATATTTGAATGTCATGCATTACTTTATTTACTCTTTTTCCTGCGTTCTCCATAAATTTAGCTCTTTTTTCTTCGTTTACTTCCATTTTACTTTCTCCTTCTATATGTATTAATTTGTTTTCATGACTTTTGTTATAACACAAAAAAGTGCATAAATCAAGAAATGAAAACAAATTTTTATATTATTTCGTCCTCTCCACTATTTCTACTATATCTGATATATACTGGCTTAGCACCGGTATATTTAGCCTTATTATTTTCTGCATTACATATATTATTAATGCTGTAATTATCGAAAAACCAATTCCTATTCCAATTCCTTTTGATATTCCAGACATAAAATTTCTAACAAGATATTTTCTTGAATCACCTGCAATTTCAATTAATTCCAGTACCTTGTTTTTATTTAATGTATTGTTTAAATTATTTAGTTGTATTAATACACAACAGGCCCCATGATACTGTCCACCTTACTCTTATAAGGAGCGATAAAACTGGCAGCCTCAGCATCAGGCTGTG
>ENA-UPTB01000156-UPTB01000156.1-human-gut-metagenome-genome-assembly--contig:-NODE-156-length-72590-cov-11.018866_pt1 | contig 72590 bp, 58 predicted proteins | sample MGYA00250046_ERZ773369 | MGnify/ENA primary metagenome ERZ773369 (study PRJEB29103, sample SAMN06111938) | human gut metagenome | biome: human gut; feature: ankylosing spondylitis patient; material... | reverse complement strand
TTGTTCATGCTGCGGACGGCGCAGAACTTGCCGCACATGGAGCAGGTGTCGCTGTGGTCGTCTTCGGGCAGGCGGGCATCACGGATGGCCTTGGCGGTCTCGGGGTCGATGGCGCAGGCAAACTGTGCGTCCCAGTCCAGCACCCGGCGGGCGTCGCCCATCTTGTCGTCGATGTCGCGGGCATGGGGGATGCCCTTGGCGATGTCGGCGGCGTGGGCGGCAATTTTGGACGCCACGATGCCCTGCTTGACGTCATCCACATTGGGCAGGGCCAGATGCTCTGCAGGAGTGACATAGCACAGGAACGCTGCACCGCTGGCGGCAGCCACGGCACCGCCGATGGCCGCCGTGATGTGGTCGTAGCCGGGGGCAATGTCGGTCACCAGAGGTCCAAGAACGTAGAACGGTGCGCCCATGCAGATGCTCTTCTGCACCTCCATATTGGCGGCGACCTGGTTCAGAGGCACATGGCCCGGGCCCTCCACCATGACCTGGACATTGTGGGCCCAGGCACGTTTGGTCAGCTCGCCCAGACGCACCAGCTCTTCGATCTGGCAGACATCGGTGGCGTCGGCCAGGCAGCCGGGGCGGCAGGCGTCGCCCAGAGAGATGGTCACATCGTGCTCTTCGCAGATGTCCAGGATCTCGTCAAAGTGCTCGTAGAACGGGTTCTCGTTGCCGGTCATGCACATCCAGGCAAACACGAGGGAGCCGCCGCGGCTGACAATGTTCATCTTCCGCTTATGCTTGCGGATCTGGTCAATGGTCTTGCGGGTGATGCCGCAGTGCAGGGTGACAAAGTCCACGCCGTCCTCTGCGTGCAGACGGACCACATCAATGAAATCCTGTGCCGTCAGGGTGGCCAGGTCGCGCTGGTAGTGGATGACAGAGTCATACACGGGCACCGTGCCGATCATGACAGGGCACTCGTGGGTCAACTTCTGGCGGAACGGCTGGGTGTTGCCATGGCTGGAAAGATCCATGATGGCCTCGGCACCCATGTTGACGGCGCTCATTACTTTCTGCATCTCGATGTTATAATCCTTGCAGTCGCGGGAGACGCCCAGGTTGACGTTGATCTTGGTGCGCAGCATGCTGCCCACGCCCTCGGGGTTGAGGCAGGTGTGGTGCTTGTTGGCGGGGATGGCCACCTTGCCCTCCGAGACCCACTGCCGGATCTCTTCGGGAGTGCGGTACTCTTTCTTGGCCACGACCTCCATTTCGGGGGTCACGATGCCCTTGCGGGCGGCGTCCATCTGTGTGGTGTAAGTCTGCATACGATAAATCCTCCAAGTTGAACTCTCTCGATTTATTCCTGAATGGCGTCCGGTGCGCCGTTCATCCATGTAAGAATGTCCTTGCCGCCCAGCGTGTGATCCAGCGGGCCGGAGCCAGCGCCCAGGTCCAGCCCGGCGGAAAGGGCGGCGGTGATGTAGCCTTTGGCCCGCGCGATGGCCTGCGGCAGGGAATACCCCTTGGCCAGGTTCGCCGCAATGGCGCTGGAAAGGGTGCAGCCGGTACCGTGGGTGTTGGGGTTTGCGATCCGCCTCCCCGCGAACCAGGTCTCGGTGCCGTCGGCCTCCACCAGTAGATCATCCGCGTCGGTGTCGCTGTGGCCGCCCTTGAGCAGTACGGAGCAATCGCAGTCAAACGCGATGGCGCGGGCGGCGGCCAGCATCTCTTCCCGGCTGTGGATGGGACGGCCGGAGAGCACTTCGGCCTCCTGCCGGTTGGGGGTGATGACCTCGGCCAGCGGGAACAGCTGCTCCCGCAGGGAGCGGACGGCGTCCGTTTCCATCAGGCGGGAGCCAGAGGTGGCCACCATGACGGGGTCCACCACGATGTGCCGGGCCTGATAGAAACGCAGCCGCTCGGCGATCGTCGCAATGAGCGGGGCGGAAGATACCATCCCGATCTTGACGGCGTCGGGGCGGATGTCGGTAAACACCGCGTCGATCTGCTGTGCGAGGAAAGCAGGGGAAACTTCAAGGATGCCGGAAACGCCGGTGGTGTTCTGGGCCGTCAGCGCGGTGATGGCGCTCATGGCAAACACACCGTTCAGGGTCATGGTTTTGAGATCAGCCTGGATTCCGGCGCCTCCGCTGCAATCGCTTCCTGCGATGGATAATGCGGTCTTCATGAAAAATCTCCTTTGCATGAATTTTATAGCGCGGCAAAAGGTGGTGCCCCCAATCTGCCGCGGACTCCTCCAGCCGCCTTTGGCGGCAGCCCCCTCATAGAGGGGGCCTTTCTGCCTCCCTCCCTGAGGGAGGTGTCATCGCGCGGGCGATGACGAAAGGAGTTACAGTTTTCGGACCATCTCGCGCAGCTCTCTGCACGCGGCTTCGATATCCGGCTGTGCAAAGATGGCACTGATGACGGCGATGCCGGCCTCTCCGCAGCCGGCAAGCTGGAGCAGGTTCTCCCTGTGGATGCCGCCGATGGCCACCACCGGGATGGGAACACTGGCGCACACATCCGCCAGCACCTGACGGGAGATCACGTTGGTGTCCGTCTTGGTGTGGGTGGGAAACATGGCCCCGCAGCCCAGATAGTCGGCCCCGTCCGCAAAAGCCTTTTTGGCCTCCGCCACATTGTGGGCCGACACGCCGATGATCTTGTCCGGGCCCAGCAGGCGGCGGGCCTCGGCGGCGCTCAGGTCGTCCTGCCCCACATGCACGCCGTCCGCACCGCACAGCTTTGCCAGCGGGACATTGTCATTGAGGATGAACGGGACATGGTACGCTCTGCAGAGGGCGGAAATTGTTTTTGCCTCGGCCAGCATATCGGCGTCGTCCAGGTGTTTTTCCCGCAGCTGAACGCAGGTGGCTCCGCCTTTCAGGGCGGCTTCCACCTGCTGGGGCAGGGTCTGTCTGCCGACCCAGGCGCGGTCCGTCACGGCATAAAGCCGCAGCATCTCAGCGGTACAGTTCATAACACAGCTCCTTTGGCAAAATTCAGGTCAGGCTGGCCTGCATGGAGCGCAGCGCGCCCGAACGCTGCAGGCTGAACAGCAGCACGCCCGCAATGACGGCACCGCCGGCCGTGGAGACCAGGAACGGGATGATGTAGGCGTAGAATGCGATGTCACCGGCGCTCTTGCCCATGAGCAGGATGGCCACCGGGTAGGCGCACAGCCCGCCCAGGATGGAGGTGCCAAACACCTCCGCCACCAGCGTGGGGAGCAGCTGTTTTGCCTTATGGTAGGTCAGCCCGCAGAGCAAAGCCCCAAACATGCTGCCGGGGAATGCCATCAGGCTGCCCAGCCCCAGCAGATTGCGCAGCAGCGAGGCCACAAAGGCCACGCCCACCCCGTAGTAAGGGCCCAGCAGCACGGCGCACAGGATGTTGACCATGTGCTGTACCGGGGCGCACTTGCTGCCAAAGATGGGAAAGCTGAACACGCTGCCCACCACGGCAAGCGCGCAGAACATTCCCGCCAGAGCGAGTTTTTTCACTGAGAGATTTTTCATGAAGATGCCTCCTTTGCAAAATACGGCAAAACAAAAACAGGAGACGCCTGTTACGGTGTCTCCTGTAAAAATCCATATCTTCAAAGTATGCAGTATGCACTTCGACGTTATGACTTCCTACGACGGCATTATCCGCATCAGGTTAATAGGGTCGAAGTTCGGTTACTTCCTCTCAGCCTGCTTTACAAGCTCCCCTGTATTTGTGTTGACGCCCATATTCTACACCCGTCGGCTCCAAATTGCAAGAGTCGATTTGCTATACAATTTCAGTCCGGTATGCTATACTGAAAAAAACGCCTGCAAAAATCAGAAGCAGGCGCAAAAAGGAGATTTGACTTATGGGTCTTGTCAAAGCAGCATTGGGCGCCGCTTCCGGCGTGATGGGCGACCAGTGGAAAGAATACTTTACCTGCAGTGCTCTCCCGGCGGATGTTCTGGCCGTCAAAGGCGAGAAAAAGCAGAGCGGCCGCTCTGCCAACCGCCATGGCAGCGAGAACATCATCACCGATGGCTCCATCGTGGCCGTGGCTGAGGGCCAGTGCGCCCTCATCGTGGAGCAGGGCAAGGTGGTGGATCTCTGCGCCGAGCCCGGTGAGTACACCTACAATACCGGTACCCAGCCCTCCCTGCTCAGCGGCGGGCTGGCCAAGAATATTGATGACATCTTTGCCGAGATGGGTAAGCGCTTTGCCTTTGGCGGCCAGGAAGCCACCGACCAGCGGATCTACTACATCAACACCAAGGAGCTGCCCGGCAACAAATACGGCACCCCCAGCCCGGTGCCGTTCCGGGTGGTGGACCAGCGGGCCGGCATCGACATGGACATCAGCATCCGGTGCTTTGGCGAGTACAGCTACCGCATCACCAACCCCATCCTGTTTTACACCAATGTCTGCGGCAATGTGGAAAACGCCTATCTCCGTGAGACGCTGGACAGCCAGCTCAAGACCGAGCTGCTGACGGCCCTGCAGCCGGCTTTTGCCAAGATCAGCGAGCAGGGCATCCGCTACTCGGCTCTGCCCGGCCATACCATGGAAATGGCTGACGCCCTCAACGAGGTGCTCTCTGCCAAGTGGAAGAACCTCCGCGGCATTGAGATCGTCTCCCTCGGCGTGTCCGGCGTCAAGGCCAGCGAGGAAGACGAGGCCATGCTCAAGGCCATGCAGCGGGATGCCGCCTACATGGACCCCACCCGGGGCGCTGCCCATCTTGTGGGTGCCCAGGGCGACGCCATGCGGGCCGCTGCCGCCAACACCAGCGCGGGCCCGGCCATGGCCTTTATGGGCGTGAACGCGGCTGCCGCTGCGGGCGGAGCTGACGCTCAGACGCTCTACCAGATGGGGGCCCGGCAGGCGGCGGCACAGCCCGCTCCGGCTCCCGCCGCGGGCTGGAAGTGTGCCTGCGGCCAGAGCGGCAACACGGGCAAATTCTGCACGGCCTGTGGTGCTCCCAAGCCGGAGGCACCCACGGTCTGGGTGTGCAGCTGCGGCACCAAGAACAGCGGCAAGTTCTGCTCCGAGTGCGGCAAACCCCGCCCGGCGGCCCAGTGCGCCAACTGCGGCTGGAAGCCTGCCGACCCCACCCGGCTGCCCAAGTTCTGCCCGGAATGCGGCAAGCCCTTTGGGGCGTAAGGGGGCATGAACTATGCCGAATGAAACCACCAATTACCAGTGCCCGGCCTGTACCGGCCCGCTGCGGTTCGACAGCGCCACGGGCAAACTGGTCTGTGATTACTGCGGCTCCACCTATGAGGTCAAGGAGGTGGAGGCCCTTTATGCAGACAAGCAGAAAGCCTCTGACACCGCCGCCCGGCAGCGGCCCCAGGGCCCCGTCTGGGGCGAGGAGGAAGCCGCCGGCCTCACCAGCCGCACCTGCTCTTCCTGCGGGGCCGAGCTGGTCTGCGACGGTACCACCGCTGCCACCACCTGCCCTTACTGCGGCAACCCCACGGTGCTGGGCGGGCAGCTCTCCGGCAAGCTGAAGCCGGAGTACATCATCCCATTCAAGCTGGATCGCAAGGCAGCCGTGCAGAACCTGAACAAATACTACAAGGGCAAAAAGTTCCTGCCAAAGGCGTTCAAAGAGCAGAACCACGTCGAAGAGATCCAGGGCGTGTATGTGCCGTTCTGGCTCTACGACGCCACTGCTGATGCCCGGGGTGCTTATGAGGGCGAAGTGACCGAGAGCCACCGCGAGGGGGATTACGTCGTCACCAATACCCAGCACTACAATGTGGCCCGCGCGGGCGAGGCGGACTTTATCAAGGTGCCCGTGGATGGCTCCAGCAAGATGCCGGATGCCCACATGGATGCCATTGAGCCCTTTGATTACAGCGCCATTCAGCCGTTCTCCACGGCGTACCTGCCCGGCTTCCTGGCCGACCGTTACGACGAGGACGAGGAAAAGTGTCTGCCCCGGGCCACCCGCCGGATGGAAAACACCACCCGTGCGGCCCTGCGGGAGACCATTGACGGCTACTCTGAGGTACACACCAAGGCGGAGAACATCAACATCGACATCCGCAAGGCGCACTACGCCCTGCTTCCGGTCTGGATGCTCCACACCCGCTGGAACGACAAGGACTTCCTCTTTGCAATGAACGGCCAGACCGGCAAGCTCATTGGCGACCTGCCCGTGGACCCCAAGCGGGTCGCTGCCTGGTTTGCGGGCATCAGCCTGCCGCTCATGGTCATTCTGGCACTGTTTCTGTACGGCTGAGGGGGTGTGAGCGCAAAATGAAAAATCGGATGTGTAAAACAAACTGTTATAAAAAGTGCTGTGCTTTTCTGGCCGCTCTGCTGATGCTTGCGGTGCTGGCTCTGCCCGGTATGGCGGCGGCTTCCCTCGTCCGGGACGAGATGGGCCTGTTTGATGCCGATACCTACAACGAGCTGGAACAGAGCGCGGAAGCGGCTTCCAGCGGCCACGATTGCGACGTCTATTTCCTTGTGGTCAACGACATCGGCGATGCCAACCAGCGGGATTTTGCCAAGAATTATTATGTGAACAACGGTCTTGGCAGCGGTGAGAGCAAAAGCGGCATCCTCTTCCTGCTGGCGGTGGGTTCCCGCAAGTATGTCACCATCACCTATGGCGGCGGTGTCACGGCCTTTACCGATTACCGCATTGAGCAGATGGAGGACGACATCGTCCCCAAGCTCTCGGACGGCGACTGGGCCGGGGCGGCCCGCACCTACATCGAGATGGCAGATTACACGCTGGACTACTATGCCGAGCATGGCGAGCCCATTGATGTGGACAACGACCTGGGCGCCGAGGGCCTCCTCTTTGTCATTGGGATCCCGGCGGCCATTGCGGCAGGTGTCTGCCTGGTGTTCTACCACCAGATGAAGACGGCCAAGGAGAAGACCGAGGCGGACGATTACATGCCCGGCCTCAAGCTCCGGGTCAAGCGGGATGTCTACACCCACACCACGCAGACCCGCGTCTATGACCCGCCCAAGGAAGAAAAATCTTCCGGCGGTGGCTCCTCCACCGACAGCGACGGCTTCGGCGGCTCGTCGGGTGGTTCGTTCTGAGTAAAAAACGAGCAAAAAAATACTCCGTGCATTTGCACGGAGTATTTTTTTGACTTGTTACAACATTCTGGACAAAAATGCTTTCAGTCTCGGGTGCTTGGGGTTGGAGAAGAGCTCCTGCGGGGGCTCATCCTCCTGGATGCGGCCCTCGTCGATGAAGATGACGCGGTTGGAAACTTCGCGGGCAAAGCCCATCTCATGGGTGACCACCAGCATGGTGATGCCGGTGTGGGCCAGCTCTTTCATCAGCTCCAGCACTTCGCCGACCATCTCCGGGTCCAGGGCGGAGGTGGGCTCGTCAAACAGGATGACGTCCGGGTCCATGGCCAGGGCACGAGCAATGGCAATGCGCTGCTGCTGGCCGCCGGAAAGGCTCTTGGGGAAGACATTGGCTTTATCGGACAGGCCCACGCGGGCCAGCAGCTCGTCGGCACGGGCGGAGGCCTCCTGCTTGTTCTTGAGCTTGAGCAATTCCGGGGCCAGGCAGAGGTTCTGCTTGACGGTCAGGTGGGGGAAGAGGTTGAAGTGCTGGAACACCATGCCCATCTTCTGGCGCACAGAGTCAATGTGGGCTTCGTCCACTTCCACGCCCTCAAATTTGATGCTGCCGCCGGTGGGGATCTCCAGCCGGTTCAGGCAGCGCAGGAACGTGGATTTGCCGCAGCCGGAGGGGCCGATCAGGCAGACCACATCGCCGCGGTAAATGTCAATGTCGATGCCCTTGAGGACATCCAGCATGGGGGTGGCCTTTTTGGCGCCTTTGAGCTTCTCGCCGCCGTAGGTTTTGGTCAGGCCGCGGACTTCCAGAATTTTATCGGTCACTTTGTGCCAGCCTCCTCTCAAACTTTGCCAGCAGCCGGGTGAACAGCATGACCAGGAGCAGATAGATCAATGCAACGCCCAGCAGCGGGTACATGGCTTCGTAGGTACGGTTCATAATGCCCTGCGCGGCATACAGCAGCTCTTTGCCGCCGATGGTCGTGATCAGGGAGGTATCTTTCAGCAGGATGATGAACTCATTGCCCAGGGCCGGCAGCACGGCACGGATGGCCTGCGGGATGATGATGACCACCATGGTGGTCATGTAATTCAGGCCCAGGCTGCGGCCGGCTTCCATCTGGCCGGGATCCACGGCCATCAGGCCGCCGCGGATGATCTCCGAGACATAAGCGCCGGAGTTGATGCCCAGCGTCAGCGCGCCCACCATGGTAAAGTTGCGGCTGTTGGCAAAAATGACCATGCTCATGATGAGCAGCTGCACCATCATGGGCGTGCCGCGGATGATGGTGGTGTACACCTCGCAGATGGCATTGAAGAAGCCCAGCACGGGGTTGCGGTGGTTGGGGCGCTGCTGGTCGTGGGCCACACGCACCAGAGCCACCAGGCTGCCCAGCACGATGCCCAGCGCCAGCGCCATGGCGGTGACCAGCAATGTGGTGCCTACGCCCCGGATGTACTGCATCCAGCGGTCTTTCAGGATAAAGGCTTGATAAAACTTGAAAAAGAACTCCTGCCCGAAGTTGAGCTTGGTACCGCTGTTGAGCAGCTCTTTGAGCAGTTCGTATTGAGCAGCCATTCGCATCCTCACTTTCCGATTTTGTCAGATTTTTGTAACCTTATTTTTCTAAAAAAGGGGAGGAGCCCCAAAAGGGACCGCCTCCCCGTGGTTCTTGTGGTACAGCAGCTGATTATTCAGCGGTGATGTACTTGTCCACGATGGACTGCAGGGTGCCGTCAGCTTTCAGCTCTTCCAGAACAGCGTTGACAGCGTCCTCCAGAGAGGAACCCTTTGCCATGCCGATGGCGTAATCTTCCTCAGCGTAGCTGGTGTCCAGAATGACCAGGCCGGGGTTGGCGGCGACGAACTCCTTGGCGGGAGCGTTGTCGATGACCACAGCGTCCACCTGGCCGTTGTTCAGAGCCTGCACAGCGGTCAGACCGTCATCGTAAGCCACGACGTTCTCGTCGCCGAAGTCATCAGAGCAGTAGATGTAGCCGGTGGTGCCGCGCTGGGTGCCGATCTTCTTGCCAGCCAGATCATCGGGGGAAGCAATGTCAGAGCCCTCGGGCACGATGATGGACTGGATGCCGGTAGCGTAGCTGTCGGAGAAGTCCATCACAGCCTTGCGCTCGTCGGTCACGGTGACGCCAGCCATGACGATGTCGGCCTTGCCCTGCTGCACGCTCAGCAGCGCGGCGTCAAAGTCCATGTCATCGATCTGCAGCTCCAGGCCCAGCTTGTCAGCGATCGCCTGAGCGGTCTCGATGTCGATGCCCTCAAACTCACCGGCATCGGTGGTCATCTCGTACGGAGGGAATGCGGCGTTGGTAGCCATGGTCAGCTTGCCGGCCTCAACGGTGGTCAGCTCGGTGGCGGCAGCGGAAGCAGCCTCAGAAGAAGCAGCGGCGCTGGAAGCGACGGAAGAGGCGGCAGCGGAAGAAGCAGTGCTGGAGGAACCACCGCAGGCAGTCAGAGCCAGAGCGGCAACGGTCAGACCAGCGGCAGCCATAAAGCTGCGGCGAGTAATCTTTTTCATATTCAAACACTCCTCTGTTGATTGTATAATCTTATAGCTCCCAACACGATGCGATTCATCGAAACTTTGGGAAGTGAACTTAGTATAGATTGTACAAAATCAAAAGTCAAGCGTTGTGCAAAAATTCCGTAAAATTGAAACCGATTTGCAAACAATTATGCAGAAAAGGGATGGAAATGAATGTATATATGCGGATGAATGAGAAAACACGCGCTCAACGCCTGCGGTGAGGCAGGGGGATGCCCAGCACCAGCGCGATGCCAGTGGCCAGCGCGACGGCGATTTTAAAAGTGGAAATACCATTGGAAAGGGCCAGCGCGTTGTTGCTCTGGATAAAATAATAGGCCGTGTAGTAGATACCGGCTCCCGGCACCAGCGGGAAGATGCCCGGCAGCAGAAAGACCGTTACCGGGGCTTTGAGCAGGATGGCCAGCACCCGGGTGAGCAGCGTCAGCGGGATGACAGCCAGCAGGGAAGCGGTGGTGCTGTCGGCTCCCAGCAGGACAGCCAGCTCGTACACCAGCCAGCCCACACCGCCCACCAGCGCGCAGTAAGGCAGCAGCCGCCGGGGGCAGGCAAACAGGATGGCAAAGCTCAACGTGCCCGCCGCTGCGAGGAAAAACTGGGCCACAAGCGTGCCAATGGTCGCATTGGTCAGCAGACTCATGCAATGTTCACCCCCGTCAGCAGAGAATAGCACAACAGCACAAAACCGGTGCCGATGGCGATGCAGGCGGCCACCAGCAGGGCGTCGATCATCCGGATGGTGCCGGAGAGGTAATCGCCCTGCACAAAATCCCGGATGCCCATGGTAAAGGCGATACCGGGCGTCAGGATCATCAAAGTGCCGATGATGGCATGGCTGGCCTCGGTGCCCAGCAGATGACATAGCGGCAGGCAGACCAGCGTGATGAGGGAAGCCGTGGTGATCTTCCGGAAACCGCCCGGCAGGTTGAGCCGCTCACACAGCAGCAGGTAGCTGCTGGCGGCAAGGCCCGCCACGGCTGCCGCCAGCCCGGCCCGGAGGGTGCCGCCAAAGATCATGGCAAAACAGAACGCGCCGGAAAGCCCTGCCACCAGCTGCACCCGGTCGTTCGGGAACGGGATGCGCTGGGCCCTGGCCAGCTGGGCCTCTGCCTCGTCCAGCGTGAGGCCCCCCGCGGCGATCTGGCGGGAAAGCTCGTTCACCGCCGCCACCCGGCCCAGATGGGTGGTGCGGACGGGCACATTGCGCACTTCGCTGATCTCAGCCGTGCCTGCGCTGGCAAAGATACCGTTGGTCAGAATATAAACATGGAACTCCCGCAGGTGGAAGCTCCGGGCCATGATCTCCATGGTCTGCTCCACCCGGAACACCTCGGCGCCGTTTTCCAGCAGCGTCTGGCCTGCCGCCATAATAAAATCCATAATGCGGTGGCGCTGTTCCTCATCGGGATAAAGAACCCTCTCGCTCATCGGGGGCCTCCTTATAGAAAAGTGATAAACGATACCGCCCTATTTTATCATGTCCGCAACTGGCGCACAAGAGGAAGAGGCAAAATAAAAAGGAGCCATGCGTACATGACTCCCTCTATCATACAGTGATTCTGCTAAACTTGGTTGTTTTTCGTCGGTGGCTATGCTACAATGAAAAGCGGAAAGGTGCTGTCTGTAACAAAGGTGGTCATGTTTCCCCCGGCAGGTGTTCGGGGGCTGTATCACCTTATTGCTGGTTCCCCCGGACGCAAGAAAGGGGGGATGCTGCATGGAGTGGAATGATGTGTTCCAGCTGTTCGTCGTCATTGGCGGCACAGTTGTTGCGACGTTTCAAATCTCGTGGGCAATCTTCAAAGAGATCCATAACAATAAGAAATGACCGCCCTCAGTCTCCAAACGTGAGCGGTCATTCTTATTGACTTGTTAGCCGGAGGAAGCTGGCCATTGCGGACAGCGCCTTTTCTATAGATAGTATAGCCAATTTTACACGCACTGTCAAGAAAAGAACCGCCAAAACCGTAATTTCCTACTAAAAAACTTCGTTTCACCTGTTGACAAATCGCGCTGAGGCGATTACAATAAATGCAATATCACTAAAATGGCTGTGAAGAGAAGAGTAGGTTTTCGCATTGAGCCTTACCAGAGAGCCCGGACGGTGGAAAAGGGCAGGAAACAGGGAACGGAAAATGGTCTCGGAGCCGCGTGGGCGAAGTGCAAGAGCGCTAAGCCTGCGACGGGTGCGCCCGTTAAAGCGTCCGGCTGTACGCCGCGTGAGCCGAGCTCAGCTCCCGCTGCCGCAGCTTCAAGGCCGTACCTGTGAAGGTGCGGTAAACCAAGGTGGTACCACGGAAGTTTCAAGCTCCCGTCCTTGCAGGGTGAATGCCCGGTGAGGACGGGGGCTTTTTTATTGGCTTCCGGTGCACGGGTGCGGAATGGTGCCGTGCCGTGCAGAACAAACATTTTTTCATTTTATCCAAAGAATAGAGAGGGATACTGTTATGATTACTCGTCGTGATTTTCTGAAAGTGACTGGTGTGGCCGCTGCTGCCGCTGCCCTGACCGCCTGTGGTGGTTCTTCTTCCACCTCCACCGCTTCCTCTGCCGCTTCCAGCACTGCCGCTTCTTCTGAGGCAGCTTCCGCTGTGGCAAAGCTGGACAAAGTCAAGGTCGCTGTCCCCAACGACACCACCAACGAGGCCCGCGCTCTGACCCTGCTGGAGAAGAACGGCTTCTTCAAGCTCAAGGCAGACGCCGGCCTGACCGCTACCAAGAACGACATCGAGGAGAACCCCCTGAACGTCACCGTCGATGAGGTCGAGGCTGCTCAGGTGCCCAACGTCCTGCAGGATGAGGACTACGCTGTCATTAACTCCAACTACGCGATCTCCGCTGGTCTGGATCCCATGACCGACGCTCTGGCGATGGAAGACGGCACCTCTGCTTACGTCAACGTGCTGGTCTGCAAGGAGGGCAACGAGAACGAGCCCAAGATCAAGGCTCTGGTGGCTGCTCTGCAGAGCCAGCAGGTCAAGGACTTCATGGATGAGAACTACAAGGGCGCTGTCGTCTCTGTTGTCGAGAACCCCACCGACGGCTATGATTCTTCCATTGATTACGACGCGCTGAACGGCGAGACCGTCAGCTGCGCGGCTACCCCGGCTCCCCACTGCGAGGTGCTGGAGGTCTGCAAGGACATCCTGGCCGCCAAGGGCATCACGCTGGACATCCAGGAGTATGACGACTATGTGATCCCCAATACCGTCGTGGAGGATGGCCAGTGCGATACCAACTACTTCCAGCATCAGCCGTACCTGGACAACTTCAATGAGGAAAAAGGCACCCACCTGGTCACCGTGGCCGGCATCCATGTCGAGCCTATGGGCATCTACGGCGGCAAGCAGGACAGCCTGGCTCCCATCGAGGGCTAAAAGCTGCGGCCCTGCAAGAAATTCCTCTGTTTGGCTCTCCTTTGCAGGAGAGCTCCGCGACATGCCCGCACTGAGCGGGATGGAGCGGTGAGAGGTTTGCTTTGGGATAAAACCTCTCCGTCATCGCTTCGCGATGCCACCTCCCCTGAAAAAGGGGAGGCAGGGGACGGGCATTAACCATTAAGGAGAACATCGTGATCGAGATCAAACACCTTTCCAAGACTTTCCAAATGAAAGACGGCGCGGTCAACGCGCTGCACGACATCAACCTGACCATCCCGGATGGAGCCATTTATGGCATCATTGGCATGTCCGGCGCGGGCAAATCCACCCTGGTGCGCTGCATCAACCTGCTGGAACGCCCCACGGAGGGCAGTGTTGTCATTGACGGCACCGCCATGGAGATGCTGTCTCCCGCCGAGCTGCGCCAGCGCCGCCGTGAGATCACCATGATCTTCCAGCAGTTCAACCTGCTGATGCAGCGCAGCTGCCTGAAGAACATCTGCTTCCCTATGGAGCTGGCCGGGGTAAAAAAGGCGGATGCGGAAAAGCGCGCCAGGGAACTGCTGGAGATGGTAGGCCTGCCCGATAAGGCCAACGCCTACCCGGCCCAGCTTTCCGGCGGCCAGAAGCAGCGCATTGCCATTGCCCGCGCACTGGCAACCAACCCCAAAGTGTTGCTCTGCGATGAGGCCACCAGCGCGCTGGACCCCAACACCACCCACTCGATCCTGACGCTCATCAAGGACATCAACCAGAAGCTGGGCATCACGGTGGTGGTCATCACCCATCAGATGAGCGTGGTCGAGGAGATCTGCGACCATGTGGCCATTCTGGACAGCGGTGTGGTCGTGGAACAGGGAGAGGTCAAGGAGATCTTCGCAAACCCGAAGACAGCCGCGGCCAAGCGCCTTGTTGCCCCCAACGGCGGCAGCGCGGCCCGCGACCTTTCGAGCTTTGCGCCTGACGATCACGTCGTCCGTGTTACGTTCAACGGCTCGTCCACGGCAAAGCCTCTTGTGGCCAGCCTGGCAGCCGAAAAAGGGATTCTGGTCAGCGTGCTCAGTGCGGATACCCGTGATCTGAGCGGCCAGTGCTACGGCAGTATGCTGCTCAAGCTGCCGCGGGAGATCGAGCAGGCAAAACAGGCAACGGCCTATATGCGGGCCCAGCCCGGTGTCACGGTAGAGGAGGTGACTGGCGAATGAGTATTGCGGATTATGGTTTTGCCATCTGGGAGACGTTCTATGTAACGGTGCTCTCCACGGCGTTTTCGCTGGTCATCGGTCTGCCGCTGGGCGTGCTGCTGGTGGCCGGGGATAAGGACGGTGTTCTGCCCCTGCCCGGCTGGCTGATGCATGTTCTCAACATCATCATCAACATCCTGCGCAGCGTCCCGTTCCTGATCCTGATGATCTGCGTCTTCCCGCTCACCCGCGCCATCGTGGGCACTACCGTGGGCACCAAGGCCACCATCGTTCCGCTGGTGGTCGCGGCGTTCCCGTTCGTGGCCCGTCTGGTGGAGACCAGTCTCCGCGAGCTGGACGAGGGTGTGGTGGAAGCCGCCCAGAGCATGGGTGCCACCCCGCTGCAGATCATCACCAAGGTCATGATCCCCGAGTGCCTGCCCGGCCTTATTTCCAGCATGACCACCGCGCTGACCACCATTCTGGGTTACTCGGCCATGTCCGGCGTCATCGGCGGCGGCGGCCTGGGTAAGATCGCCCTTTCCTATGGCTATTACCGCTACCAGACCAACATCATGATCGTCTGCGTCATCCTGCTGGTGCTGCTGGTGCAGGCGTTCCAGACCGTGGGCACCCTGTGGGCCACCAAGAGCGATAAGCGGCTGAGAAAGTAAACTCCATCTGCCTGCGGCAGGGAAAAATTTAACGTTTCAATTCCCCGCCGGAGGCTCGTGCTCCTGCGGGGAATTGTGCTATACAGACAAACCCAGTAAAGGAGTATGTTGCAATGAATCGTGATACCATCTGCGTGCAGGGCGGCTATACGCCCGGCAATGGCGAGCCCCGCCAGGTCCCCATTATCCAGTCCACTACCTTTAAATACGCCACCAGCGAGGATATGGGGAAGCTGTTTGACCTGGAGGCCAACGGCTATTTCTACTCCCGCCTGCAGAACCCCACTTGCGATATCGTGGCCAAGAAGATCTGCGAGCTGGAGGGCGGCACTGCCGCCATGCTGACGTCCAGCGGCCAGGCGGCCAACTTCTTCGCCCTGTTCAACATCTGCGAGGCAGGCGACCATATCGTGGCGTCCAGCACCATCTACGGCGGTACGTTCAACCTCATCTCGGTCACCATGGCCAAGATGGGCATTACCGCTACCTTTGTGGATCCGCTCTGCACCGAAGAGGAGCTGGAGGCTGCGTTCCGGCCCAACACCAAAGTCGTGTTCGGCGAGACCATTGCAAACCCGGCCCTGACTGTGCTGGACATCGAGAAGTTCGCCAAGGCAGCCCACGCCCACGGCGTGCCCCTCATCGTGGACAACACGTTCCCCACCCCGGTCAACTGCCGCCCCTTTGAGTGGGGCGCCGACATCGTGACCCACTCCACCACCAAGTACATGGACGGCCACGGCGCCGTGCTGGGCGGTGCCATTGTGGACAGCGGCAAGTTTGACTGGATGGCCCACGCCGAGAAATTCCCCGGCCTGTGCACCCCGGACGAGAGCTACCACGGCATCACCTACGCCGAGCGCTTTGGCAAGGAGGGGGCCTTTATCACCAAGGCCACGGCCCAGCTCATGCGGGATTTCGGCTCCATGCAGTCCCCCATGAACGCCTATATGCTCAACCTGGGGCTGGAAAGCCTCCATGTCCGGATGCAGCGCCACTGTGAGAACGGCCTGGCGGTGGCGAAATTCCTCGAGAGCCACCCCAAGGTGGCTTATGTCAATTACTGCGGGCTGGAAAGCAGCCCCTACCACGCACTGGCTGAAAAGTACCTGCCGAATGGCAGCTGCGGTGTGGTGTCCTTTGGTCTGGCCGGCGGCCGCGAAGCTGCCAGCACCTTTATGAAAGCCCTGAAGCTGGCGGCCATCGAGACCCATGTGGCCGATGCCCGTACCTGCTGCCTGAACCCCGCGTCCAGTACCCACCGCCAGATGAACGATGAGCAGCTGCGCGCCGCAGGTGTCCCCGCCGAGCTGGTCCGTATGAGCTGCGGTCTGGAGTCCAGCGAGGACCTCATCGCTGATATCGCACAGGCACTGGATCAAATCTAATCTCTCAAAAGGAGTAAGACGTTATGCCTCTCATCATCCCCAAAACGCTCCCTGCTTACGATGCCCTGTATGAAGAAAATGTCTTCGTCATGCACCGGGAGCGGGCCGCTTCCCAGCATATCCGCCCGCTGGAAATCCTGATCCTCAACCTCATGCCCACCAAGATCGCCACCGAGACCCAGATCGCCCGGCTGCTGGCCAACACCCCGCTGCAGGTGCATATGACCCTGCTGCAGACGGCCAGCCATGCGGCCACCCATGTCTCTGCAGCCCATCTGGAGGCGTTTTATAAGACCTTTGAGGAGGTCAAAAATAACCGCTACGACGGCATGATCATCACCGGTGCCCCGGTGGAGACGATGGATTTTGAGCAGGTGGATTACTGGCCGGAGCTGTGCGAGATCATGGATTTCAGTGAGACAAACGTCTACTCTACCCTCCATGTCTGCTGGGGTGCGCAGGCGGGCCTGTACTATCACTACGGTGTGCGCAAGCATATCTTGCCGGAAAAGATGTTCGGCGTGTTTGAGCACAAGGTCACCCGCCCGGCAAACCCGCTGGTCCGCGGCTTTGATGAGGTGTTCTACGCCCCCCACAGCCGCCATACCGGCATCAGCCGGGAAGATGTGCTCAACTGCCGCGCCCTCCGCATCCTGGCCGAGAGCGGCGAGGCAGGCCCGTTCCTCATGAGCACCGAAAATGGCCGCCAGATCTTTGTCACCGGCCACCCGGAGTACGATAAGTACACGCTGGATGCCGAGTACAAGCGGGATGTGGGCAAGGGCCTGCCCATTGCAGTGCCCCAAAATTACTACCCCAACGACGACCCGGAGCAGCCGCCCCTCTTCCGCTGGCGTGCCCATGCCCACCTGCTGTATGAGAACTGGCTGAACTATTACGTCTATCAGAACACTCCCTATGACCTGGGCACCATCGAGCGCGTCCAGCACGAGGACTAAGAAAAATAAACCCTTTCTGCCTGCGCGATGAAAGGCGGAGAGGGTTTTCTTGGAGGTAAATCTTTATGGGAATCCCTGCAAAATGGAATCTGACCATCGGCCATCTGCCCCACGGCCCGCTGAATAAGATCAGCGACGTGCCCGGCGTGACGGTGGGCCACTGCACCCTGGCGGACGGCGATGTCCAGACGGGCGTGACGGCCCTGCTGCCCCACCCGGGGGATATCTTCCACGAGAAGCTGCTGGCCGCCAGCCATGTCATCAACGGCTTTGGCAAGACCACGGGCCTGGTTCAGATCGACGAGCTGGGCACGCTGGAAACGCCCATTCTCTTTACCAACACCCTCAGCGTGGGCACGGCGGAGACGGCGCTGGTCAAGTATATGCTGGCCCAAAATCCGGATATCTGTGAGACGACGGGCAGCGTGAACCCGGTGGTGTGCGAGTGCAACGACAGCGGTCTGAACGACATCCGGGGCCTCCATGTCACCGAGCAGAACGTCTTTGACGCATTGGCCGACTGCAAGGCTGATTTTGCCGAGGGCGCTGTGGGCGCGGGCCGAGGGATGCGCTGCCACGGCCTCAAGGGCGGCATCGGGTCGGCTTCCCGGGTGGTGGAGCTGGATGGAAAAAACTATACCATTGGTTCCCTTGTCCTCTCCAACCATGCCATGTTTGATGATCTCATTGTGGGCGGTACCCCCATCCAGCAGCTGCTGGAGGCACACATCCCGCCCCACGAGGATAAAGGCTCCATCATCACGGTGCTGGCCACGGACATCCCGCTCAGTGAGCGGCAGCTCCGGCGGCTCTGCCACAGGGCGCTGGTGGGCCTCTCCCGCACGGGCAGCTACTGCGGCAATGGTTCGGGCGAGATCGTGCTGGCTTTTACCACGGCCAACCGGATGCCCCACTACGCGGACAAAGCCCTCCTGCCCATGACCATGCTCCACGATGACGCCATCAACCCGCTCTTCCGGGCAGTGGCCGAGTGCGTGGAGGAAAGCGTCCTCAGCAGCCTGTTCCACGCTGAGACGGTCACAGGCTATCACGGCAAAACCGTGCCCTGCCTGACCGACCTGCTGGAGGGCAAAATCGAGAGAAAAGAATGATCTAACGCGGCAACACCCGCAGGAAGCCAGTTTCCTGCGGGTGTTGTCTTTTGACAGAAAGTATGATATCCTGTAACTGCAGTGTATTTACCCTGCCAATGGGTGTTGCCTCAAACGCAGGCGGCTGAACGCTCCTTGCCGGAATTCTTGTTTTGCAAAGATTGTAGAACAGATGCCGGGAGGGCGGCTTTTTTGAAGTGACCCCTCCTGACACTTTTGGTGAAAGGAGGGATGCAATATGACTCTGTCTGAAGTGCTTTTGCTGCTGACATTGCTTTGCAGCATTGCCTATGGTGTTTTTGACATCACATGGAAAATCAGCCATGATGACAAGAATCAGAAAAACAAAAAAGACTGACCGCCATCTACTTCCCCAAGTACATCGGTCAATCTTTTTTGTTCATGTACGGTAAGGAGCTAGCCGTTTGTTAGGCAGCACCCTTTGTAGTTTCAGTATACGCGTTTCAACGTCCTTTGTCAAGTTTACGGGAAGATAGAATCGCGCGATACTACCCAGTATACTCAGCACCCGCAAAGGCCAGTGACCCTGCGGGTGCTTTTCTTTGCCCTGTGGCAGGCTGACGAAAAATTCTCTGCTGCAAAAGGCTGAGAAAAGCTCCTTTTCCAGTCCGGCAGGGAATCTTGCTTTGAAATCTGGGATACATCCTGCGCTTTTCTGGCAATCTGCTGTCAGAGATTCCATCTCGTTGTGCAAAATGCTTACTTGATTCCAAATTGGAATGGATTTTTGAAAAACTCTCGGAAAAAATGGGACTTTTCTTGGGGGATAAACGGTAGTAAGATGAAGAAAAGGAATGGGAAAAGGCAAACATGGAACGGAACCAGGCAGGGAAGCTGAAATGAAAGGAGAACCTCAATGGACGAGAAAGACTTTGAGCTGCTGGAAGTGCTGGATGAGACACGGAACATCACCCATGCGGCGGATAAACTCTATATGACCCAGTCGGCGCTGTCCAAGCGGATCAAATCCATGGAGCAGGAGCTGGGGGTGGAAATTCTGCTCCGCTCCCGGCAGGGCATCCGCTTTACCCCGGCAGGAGAAAAGGTGCTGGAGCATAGCCGTGCCGCCCTCAAGCAGATGGAGCAGCTGCGCCGCGGGCTGGACGCCATGCAGGGCGAGGTGTGCGGCACCCTGAAAGCGGGCGTGTCGGTCAATTTTTCCTACTACCGCCTGCCGGAGGTGCTGACCGAATACCACAAAAAGTATCCCCGTGTCCGGCTGGATATTGCCACCGGGCACAGCCGCCACCTTTACCAGCAGATGCTGGACGGTACGCTGGACATTGCGGTGCTGCGGGGCGAGTACCCCTGGGACGGCACGCAGTTCCTCCTCTCGCAAGAGGATATCTGCCTGATCTATGCCCGGGAGTATGAGGGAAAGCCGCTCTCGGATTATCTTTATATCGACCACCAGACCGACGCTTCGCTGGGGGCTCAGATGGCCCGCTGGCGGTATGAGAATGGCGTGACCGGGGATACGGGCAGCTTTGTGGTGGACAATATCACCGCCTGCCTGGAAATGGTCAAGCGGGGCCTTGGCTGGGCCCTGATGCCGGAAATCGCGCTGGACAATTTTGATGGCTGTGTCCGGCCCTGCACGTTTGAAAACGGCGAGCCGTTCCTCCGCCGCACCTACATCTTCTGCCAGCGGGATGCCGCTGCTCTGCCGCAGGTGCAGCTGTTTATGGACATGCTCAAGAAAAAGCGCTGAGAGGAGAAAATTTTCATGGAACAAGAAGTATCCCTCATCCAGATGCTGGATGCCCGGGAGCGCAGGGTCTGGCACCAGCAGGAGCTGCTGGGGGCCTATGGCAAGCCGCTGGTCTGCTTTACCATGAACATTGCGGGCCCGGTCAAGGATTCGCCTCTCATCCGCCGGGGCTTTGCCCGGGGGCGGCAATTGCTGGAACGGCAGTTTTTGCGCTGCGGCATCAAACCGCTGAAAATCGACCTCAGCAAGGCTGTGACGGGGCCAGAGGCTTTTTATGTGCTGGACGCGGAACCGCTGACCATCAAGAAACTGACGACATTGGTGGAGGACGCCAGCCCGCTGGGGCGGCTGTTTGACATGGACGTCCTCCGCCCGGACGGCAAAAAAGTGGACCGGGAAGAATTGCATCTTGAGGGCCGCAAATGCCTCATCTGCGGTGGGCCTGCCAAGGTGTGCAGCAGCCGCCGGGTGCATCCCGTAGCCGAGCTGCAGGCCCGGACGACGGCGATCCTTACCGAGACGATGGATACGCTGGATGCCGCCACGGCTGCCCGGCAGGCGGTGCGGGCCCTTTTGTATGAGGTGACCACTACCCCCAAGCCCGGCCTGGTGGATCGCCGGAACAGCGGCAGCCACACCGATATGGATTCGTTTACCTTTATGAGCAGCGCGGCCTCCCTCTACCCTTATTTTGAGGCCTGCACCCGGGCAGGGCGGAAAACAGCGGACGGCCCGGCCCCGGAGACCTTTGCAGCCCTCCGCCCGCTGGGCTGCGAGGCTGAGGGCGAGATGCTGGCCGCCACCCATGGCGTCAATACCCATAAGGGGGCTATTTTCTCCATCGGCATCGTCTGCGCGGCGCTGGGCCGCCTGGACCGTGCCGTCTGGGCCGACCCGGCCCGCGTGCTGGCGGAAGTCTCGACCATGACGGCCGGGCTGACGGCAAAAGACTTTGCGGGGGTCACGGCCGAGAATGCCGTTACCGCCGGGCAGAAGCTCTATGTGCAGTACGGCATTACCGGGGTCCGGGGCCAGGTGGAAGCAGGTTTGCCCGCCGTGTTGGAGTTTGGTCTGCCCGCGCTGGAAAAAGGGCTGGCCGCAGGATACAGCCTCAATCAGTCCGGCTGCGGGGCGCTGCTGGCAATCATTGCCAACAGCACGGATACCAACCTGATCGCCCGCAGCGACCGTGCGACTCAACTGGCTGTGGTGGAGGAGCTGAAAGCCCTGCTGGCCCGGACGCCTTACCCGGACGAAGCCGCTCTCCGCGCGCTGGATGACCGCTTTATCGCGGCCAACCTCTCGCCCGGCGGCAGCGCTGACCTGCTGGCGCTCTGCTACCTGCTCCATTTCTTCAAAACGGAGGTACTGGAAGATGTCTGAATACACCCTCTCGCAGGTGTCGCCCACCGATAAAACCACCCTGGCTGAGATCGACGCCCTTTTGCAGAAAGAGGGCATCCGCCGGGACGGCAATCTGGATTATATCTGTGCCATGTTCGATGAGGATTACAACGTCATCGGCACGGGCAGCTGCTTTGGCAACACCCTGCGGTGCTTTGCCGTCAGCAGCGACCATCAGGGCGAGGGCCTGCTCAACCAGATCATCACCCACCTCATTGAGGTGCAGTGCGCCCGGGGCAACCTCCACCTGTTTTTGTACACCAAGGGTAAAAGCTCCAAATTCTTTGGGGATCTGGGCTTTTACGAGATCGCCCGGGTGGAGGACACCCTCGTCTTTATGGAAAACCGCCGGGATGGTTTTGGTGCCTACCTGCGCGGCCTCGAAAAGACCAAAACCGAGGGCAGATCTGCCGCGCTGGTCATGAACGCCAACCCCTTTACGCTGGGGCACCAGTATCTGGTGGAAACGGCGGCTGCCGCCTGTGATACCCTCCATCTGTTTGTCGTCAGCGAGGACGCCAGCCTGGTGCCTTTTGCAGTCCGCAAGCGGCTGGTGGCCGAGGGAGTGCGGCATCTGTCCAACGTCGTTCTGCACGACAGCGGCCCCTATATCATCTCCAACGCCACGTTCCCGAGTTATTTCCTGAAAGACGAAACCGCCGTGATCGACGGCCACGCAAGGCTGGATCTGGCCGTCTTCACCAAAATTGCCGGGGCGCTCAACGTCACGGCCCGCTATGTGGGCGAAGAGCCCACCAGCCAGGTGACGGGGCTTTACAATCAGATCATGAAAGAGCAGCTGCCCAAGGCGGGCATCGAGTGCGTCATTGTGCCCCGTAAACAGGCCGGGGGAAAGGCCATCAGCGCCTCCACCGTCCGCCAGTGCCTGCAGAACGGCGATTGGGAGTCCCTGAAAGCCCTCGTCCCCGCCACGACGCTGGAATACTTCCGCAGCCCGGAGGCTGCCCCGGTGCTGGCACGCATCCGCAGGGCGGGCAATGTGGTGCACTATTAAATATAAAAGGGCCTGCCGGAAAAGAACCGGCAAAAAATTTTAGCCCCGGATTGACAAGCCCGGGGCAAACGCATACAATAGAACTGATAAAAGGGAGTAAAGGGCGCACCGCAGACCCGGAGCGGTGCACTGCATGGCAGCGTCAGCACGGTGGAAACACCCGATGTCATGTGTTCGCTTGAGACTTTTGTCACAGTGATTTTTGGCTGTGGCAGGGGTCTCTTTTTTTGTTTCCTGTCCGCAGCCTCCGGGGCCTGTTTTTGGGAGGAAACAAAATGGAGTTTCTTACAACATTCGCCAGCCTGTTTTCCAACTTTGGAAACCTGACCTGGCAGATGGTGGTCATGTGGGCGGTGGGCGCACTGCTCATCTACCTGGCCATCGCGAAACAGATGGAGCCAAGCCTGCTGCTGCCCATGGGCTTTGGTGCCATCCTGGTCAACCTGCCTCTCTCCGGGGCCATCACCCAGGGGGACACCGTAGGCCCCATCTCGGCCCTGTTTGAGGCGGGGATGAGCAACGAGCTGTTCCCGCTGCTGCTCTTCATCGGCATTGGCGCCATGATCGATTTCGGCCCCCTGCTGGAAAAGCCCTGGCTCATGCTCTTTGGCGCGGCGGCCCAGTTCGGCATCTTTTTCACCCTGTTCGCGGCAGGCTTCTTCTTTGACCTGAACGACGCCGCGTCCATCGCCATCATCGGCGCGGCCGACGGCCCCACGGCCATCTTTGTGGCCAATGTGCTGGGCTCGAAGTATCTGGGCGCCATCATGGTGGCTGCCTACAGCTACATGGCGCTGGTGCCCATCGTCCAGCCCCCGGTCATCCGCCTGGTGACGACCAAAGAGGAGCGCTGCATTCGGATGCCCTATGAGAAAGGAAGCGTCAGCCGCCTGACCCGCATCCTGTTCCCCATCGTGGTCACCGTCATTGCCGGGCTGGTGGCCCCGGCCAGCGTGGCGCTGGTGGGCTTTCTGATGTTCGGCAACCTGCTGCGGGAGTGCGGTGTCCTCAACAGCCTGAGCGAGACGGCGCAGAATGTGTTGGCCAACCTCATCACCATCGTGCTGGGGCTCACCGTGGCGGGGCAGATGACGGCGGAGCAGTTCGTCCGGCCCGATACCCTCCTCATCCTGGCGCTGGGGCTGGTGGCGTTCGTGTTTGACACCGTGGGCGGCGTGCTCTTTGCAAAGCTGCTCAACCTCTTCCGGCCGGAGGGGAAGAAGATCAACCCCATGATCGGCGCGGCAGGCATCTCGGCTTTCCCCATGAGCGGCCGTGTGGTCAACAAGATGGGCCTGGAAGAGGACAACCAGAACTTCCTGCTCATGTATTCCATCAGCGTCAACGTCTCGGGCCAGATCGCCTCGGTGATTGCAGGCGGCCTGATCCTGACCCTGCTGGGCGCGTAAAAAAGGAGGAAACCATCATGCTGGAACTGAATCTGCTTTCCTGGGAGACCACCCTGCCCATCCTGCTCATCGGGATGCTGGGCATTTTCCTGGTCATCGGCGTCATCGTGCTGGCGGTGATCCTGCTGGGAAAGTTTACAAAGTAAAAATAAAAGAGGCTGTTGCACCATTTTGCAACAGCCTCTTTTGTTTTGCAAATCAGGTCTCAGGAGCTGCTTTCACGGCATTCAAAAAATCCCGGATCTTCTCTACCTGGATCTGGGCCACGGCCCGGCCGGTCTCATAGACGCGGCGCAGCTGGGCGGGGTCCCGCTCCATGGCACCGATCTCCAGCGGGATGGGCGGGCGGATGACATAATCCTTGCCGGCCTGCTCCAGCATCGAGATGTAGCTCAGGGTCTCGTTATACCGCTCGTGGCGGTCCGCCACAGCCTCCACAAAGGCGGGATAGCGGAAATATCTGGCCCGGATGGCGGGCAGGAATTTGTTCTTCTTTTTGGTGTAGCCCTTGGGCTGGGTCAGGATGATGAGATTGCGCTTGTACCCGATGGACTCAAAGAACCGCACCGGGATGGAGTCCGCCACGCCGCCGTCCAGCAGGCCGTAATGGCCGATCTTCACGATCTTTGCCGCCAGCGGCATGGAAGCCGAGGCTTCCATCCAGCGCACATCCTCGGCGTCGCCCGTGCGGCACTTGTGGTAGATGGGCTCGCCCATCTTCACATCGGTGCAGACCACAAAGAAATCCATGGGCGAAGCCGCAAAGGCGGCCTCATCAAAGGGGTCCAGCCGCTCCGGCACCTCGTGGTAGCAGAACTGCTCACTGTACAGGTTGCCCGTTTTGACCAGATTTTTAAAGCTGGCGTAGCGCTTATCGTTGCAGTACTCGGTGTTGTAGCGGATGACCCGCCCGATCTGGTGGGATTTGTAATTGCAGCCGAAGACTGCCCCCGCCGAGACACCGATGGCACCATCGGTGACAAGGCCGTTCTCCATCAGAACATCCAGCACGCCTGCCGTGAACATGCCCCGCATGGCGCCGCCTTCCATAATCAATCCTGTTTTCATACGGGTCCACTCCTTCCTCCCCGTGCGGCCCGAACGACCGCATCCGTTGGGCCGGGGCGGCACAGAATGCCCCGGCTGATTGCTTCCAGTATACTCAAAATTCCGCAGAAAACAAGCCCGCAGGGCGGAAAAATCTGCCCCAGGACGGAAAGAAATGGGAAAGAAGCAATAAAGTCATACTCTTTGGAGCAAAGCCTGAAATTCCATGCGCTTTTTTGTCAAATTTGGGTATAAAACACCTTGCAAACCCCGGGTGGTTCCGGTATACTTGGTAAAATAAAAAATTGAGAGTCACTGGGAGGAACGTGCAGAGTTATGAAAATGCTGGAAGATCGCATCCGCAAGGACGGCATTGTCCGCGAGGGCAATGTGCTCAAGGTAGACAGTTTCATCAACCACCAGATGGACATCCCACTGTTCAAGGAGATGGCCCGGGAGTGGAAGCGCCTGTTTGATGGCAAGCCCATCAACAAGGTGCTCACCATCGAGGCCAGCGGCATTGGCATTGCCGCCGTGGTGGCCAGCGAGTTCAACGTGCCGGTGGTGTTTGCCAAAAAGTCCATGAGCATCAACCTGGATTACGATAACTACGAGACCAAGATCCAGTCTTTTACCCACAAGAAGATCTACAACGTCATCGTCTCCAAAAAGTTCCTCACCCCGGAGGACCATGTCCTCATCATTGACGATTTCCTGGCCAACGGCTGTGCCCTGATGGGCCTTCTGGAGCTGGCACAGGAGGCCGGTGCCACCGTGGAGGGCATCGGCATTGCCGTGGAAAAGGGCTTCCAGCAGGGCGGCGAGCTCATCCGCAGCAAGGGCTACCAGCTGGAGAGCCTTGCCATCGTGGACGCCATGGACAGCAAGACCGGCGAGATCACGTTCCGCGAGCAGCCGCAGCAGAGCTGAAAATCCAGCAGCACATTCGATCATATCCGCAGGACCGCTTCGGCGGTCTTTTCTTTTTGCCCTGATTCAGGCCCCGTCAAAACTGTCGCCATCTTCAGGCAGGTCGGCGGCAGTCTCCGCCGTGGGGGCTGGCTGCTCCGGGACGGCGGCGCGGGGGATGCCTTTGTATACCAGCGTCTGTTCCAGAACCTCGGCGCAGACGGGAGCCGAGAGGCTGCCGCCTGCCGTTGTCCAGCTGTGGGGTTCATCCAGGCAGACCAGGCAGAGGAACCGCGGGTCGTCGATGGGGGCCACGGCCACAAAGCTGGCAATGCGGGCCTTTTCGTCGGCACTGTCCAGCTTCTGGCTGGTGCCGCTCTTGCCGCCCACCCGGTAGCCCGCGATCCGCGCGTTCCGCCCGCCGCCGTAGAGGACGACCGCCTCCATCATCTCCCGCATGATCTGGCTGGTCTCGGGCTTGAGCACCTGCCGTTTGCAGACGGGGGAGAGGGCCTCTATGACCTCGCCCTCCGGCCCTAAAATGGCATCCACCACCCGGGGCTGCAGCAGCTTCCCGCCGTTGACCACGGCACAGACCGCCGAGGCCATTTCCAGGTAGGAGATCTTGCTGCTCTGCCCGAACGCGCAGGAGGCCAGCTCCACCGGGCCCATCCGGTCAGCGGTGTAGTAGAGGCTCTTTTTCGGCTCGGCGGGCAGGTCGATGCCGGTGGGCTCCCGCAGGCCAAAGGCTGCAAAATAATCACAGAACGCCTCTTTGCCCAGCCTCGCCCCGATCTGGATGAAGCTCTGGTTGCAGGAGTTTTCCAGTGCCTGGGTCACGGTCTGGGCCCCGTGGCGCTTGTGGTTGGCGCAGTGGAACCGGGTGCCTGCTACCGAGATGAACTCCCCGCAGTAAAAGCTGGAGCTTTTGGAGATGGCCCCGGCATCCAGCGCCGCTGCGCAGGTGATGAGCTTGAAGACGCTGCCCGGCTCGTATAAATCGCTGACGGCCTTGTTCCGCCACTGGGTCTGCTGGGCCAGCTGGAGGGCCGCTTTCCGCTCCTCTCCGGTCAGGCGGTCCACGGCTTCCCGGGCGGCCTTGTCGGCCAGCACGCGGGGCTGGTTGGGGTCGTAGGAGGGGGTGGTGGACATGGCCAGCACGGCCCCGGTGTTCACGTCCATCACGATGCCCACGGCCCGGGCCGCGACGTGATGCTCCCGGACGGCATAGCCCAGCGCGTTCTCCAGGTAATGCTGGATGTTGGTGTCGATGGTCAGCCGCAGGCCGTCCCCCTCGGTGGGGAAGCGCTCGGTCTCATAGCTTTGTTCCAGCGTGTAGCCCCAGGCGTTGACGGCGGTGAGCACCACGCCGTTTTCCCCGGTGAGCAGATCGTCGTATTCCAGCTCCAGCCCCGAGACACCGGCGTTGTCCACATTGGTGAAACCCAGCACTGAAGCCAGAAACTCCCCCTGCGGGTACCAACGCCTGGAGTCCTGATTGATCCGGATGCCGGTGATGCCGTTCTCCTCGCAGAAATCCCGCACCCGGTCGGCCGTGGAACGGTCCACCCGGTAGCGGAGCAGGCAGTCGTTGGAGCGCCGCTGGTTGAATTTTTCCAGCAGGGCGGCTTCGTCCAGCTCCAATATTTTCGCAAGGCCCTGGGCGGCAAGGCCGAGTTTTTCCTCCGGCATCTCCCGGGGCGAGGCCCGCAGGGTCCAGCAGCTGCTGTTGGCGGCCAGCAAAACGCCGTCCGCACTGTAGATGCGGCCCCGGTCCGCCGGGACGATGGTATCCCGCAATTGCTGGCCCAGCGCCCGCTGAGTGTACCAATCAGAGGCGCGCAATTGCAGCCAGAACAGACGGAACGCCAGCCCGGCGGCCACGGCACAGAACAGCACGGCCACCAGCCGTGCCCGCTGGCGGAATGCCCGCTCGGGCAGGGTGCGCGGACCGGACATGAACACCACCTCCTCCTGCCACTCTATGCGGGGCGGAGTGACTATTATTCGCCATTCCTGCGTACAATAAGTACCCGGGAGGAACTGCCGATGCTGCACAATGAAACGATACGCCCCACGCCCCGCCACAGGCTCCGCCTGCCTCTGCGGCAGCTGCCTGCCATGGACCTGCCTTTTCTGGTACTGGTGCTCACGCTGGTGGGCTTTGGGCTGGTGATGCTGGCCTCTGCCTCCAGTGCGGTGGCTCTCTACCGCCGGGGGGATGCCTGGGCCTACCTGCGCCCGCAGCTGCTCTATGCGGCGCTGGGGCTGGTGGGCCTGTGGCTGGCCAGCCGGGTGGATTATCATATTTTCCATAAGCTGGCCTGGCCGCTGCTGGCTCTCTCCCTCGTTTTGCTGGTGGCCGTGCTCTTTATGCCGGAGTACAACGGCTGCAAGCGCTGGCTGGTGCTGCCCGGGCTGGGCACGCTGCAGCCCAGCGAAATTGCCAAATTCGCGGTGGTGCTGGTGTTCAGCCATGTCATTTCCCTCAACCACGACCAGATGAAACGCTTCTCCGTGGGCGTGCTTCCCTTTGCGCTGGTGCTGGGGGTGGTGGCGGCGCTGATGCTGCTGGAGCCGCACCTTTCGGGCACCCTGCTGATCCTGGGCATTGGAGCCGTGCTGATGTTTGTGGGTGGCACCGGGCTCAAGTGGTTCGTGCTGGCAGGCGTGAGCGGGGTGGCCGCCATCGGGGCGGCAGTGGTCATCATGCCCGACCTTGTGCCCTACGCCGCTGACCGGCTCAACTCCTGGCTGGACCCCTTTGCCGACCCGCTGGGCGACGGCCACCAAACCATCCAGAGCCTGTATGCCATCGGCTCCGGCGGGGCTGCCGGGCTGGGCCTGGGCAACAGCCGCCAGAAGCATCTGTTCGTGCCAGAGCCCCAGAACGATTTTATTTTTTCCATCGTTTGCGAGGAGCTGGGCTTTGTGGGGGCCTGCGCCGTGGTGGGGCTGTTCGTGCTGCTGCTCTGGCGGGGAATCACGCTGGCGGCCCATGCGCCCGATCGTTTCGGGGCACTGCTGGTGGTCGGCTTCACGGTGCAGGTGGCCCTGCAGGCCGTGCTGAACATGGCCGTTGTGACCAACACCATCCCCAACACAGGCATCAGCCTGCCGTTTTTTTCCTCCGGCGGCACCAGCCTCATGATGCTGCTGGGCGAGATGGGGGTGGTGCTTTCCGTCTCAAGAGGGGAAACGTGAAAATTCCTCTATTTGGCTCCCCTGATAGGATAGACTCCCTCCGGCCGGAGGGAGATGTCGCGTTAGCGACAGAGGGAGGACGGCTGGACGTGCCAGAGCGCGGCCTGAGAGGTTTCATTTTAAATAAACGTGAACAAATGACACACCAAATTCTTGTGGAATCAGACGGATTGACATTCCGCGCTCCCTTTGCATAGCCTGTGGTATCTTTTGCGGAATGGGGGCTGCGGATATGGCACAGAGCGCGGAACAGATCGTGGTAACGGGTGGGTGGCCTTTGAACGGAACGGTCCGTGTCCCGGCAGCAAAAAACAGCGTCCTGCCGCTTCTGGCGGCCGCGCTGCTCTGCCAGCGGCCGGTCCGGCTGCGGGGCGTGCCAAGGCTCTCGGACGTAGAGTGCAGCCTTGCGCTGCTGCGGGGCGCGGGCTGCACGGCCCAGTGGCAGGGCAACGATGTGGCGCTCTCCGGCAGCCCGGTCCAGAGCACCCTGCCGGGGCAAACAGCGGCACAAATGCGGGCTTCCATTCTCTTCTGCGCACCGCTGCTGGCACGGCTTGGCCGGGCGGAGACCGTGCTGCCCGGCGGGTGCAGGATCGGCTCCCGCCCCATTGACCTGCACCTGACGGGTCTGGCGCGGATGGGGGTGCAGGAGCTGGACGCCGGGCCGGGGCGGCTGGTGCTGCTGGCTCCCTCCGGCCTGCATGGGGCAGAAATCACACTGCGGTTCCCCAGTGTGGGGGCCACCGAGACGCTTTTGCTGGCGGCGGCCTGCGCCCGGGGCCGCACCGTGCTGCGGGGAGCCGCGCGGGAGCCGGAGGTCGCAGACCTGGCCGATTTCCTCAACCGGTGCGGCGGCAGTGTGGAGGGGGCGGGAAGCTCCACGCTCATCATTGAGGGGCGGAGGGCGCTGGGCGGGTGCGTGTTTTCGCCCCTGCCGGACCGTATTTTTGCCTCCACGCTGGCCTGTGCGGCGGCCGCCGCCGGGGGACGGGTGGAACTGACCGGATGCAGCCCGGAGCTCTATGCCCCGGTGCTGGAAATTCTGGCACAAATGGGCTGCCGGGTGGAGCGCGGCGGGGAGAGCGTGCAGGTGGCCCGGTTTGGGCGGCTGTACGGTGCGGGCCGGGTGTTCACCGGAGTATACCCGGCATTGGCCACCGATGCCGCCCCGCCGCTGGCGGCCGCCATGCTCTGTGCGGAGGGCGAAAGCAGTATTGAGGATGTGATCTTTGAGCGGCGGTTTGCCTGCGCGGAGGGCTTTGCGGCCTTGGGTGGGCGGGTAAATACGGCGGGCCGGGTGCTGCACATCCGGCCGGGTGGTGCACTGCGGGGCACACGCCTTTCCGCACCCGACCTGCGGGGCGGGGCCGCGCTGGTGCTGGCAGCCCTGGCGGCACAGGGCAGGAGCCAAATCGGCGGGGTTGCGTATCTCGACCGTGGATATGCGGATTTTACAGAGATTTTGGCCTCTCTTGGGGCACGAATTTACCGAGAAACGAAGCCCGCGTGACCCCCGGTGAAAAAAACACCCCCAAAAACCCAAATTTGTCTTGCAATCGGAGCCAAAAGATGATACGATACTGTTATATAGTAGCAGTAATATGAGATAATCCTGCCTTTGTACACGGCGGGTGTACGATAAAATCCGATGGAGGACAAAGTTATGGCATTGATGCTCGATGAAGAAATGGACGAAAACGTTACGACGATTAAGGTAATTGGCGTCGGTGGCGGCGGCGGAAACGCTGTCAACCGGATGGTCAGCGACGGCCTGCAGGGTGTTGAATTCATCGCGATGAACACCGACCAGCAGGCACTGGCCAAGAACCATGCTGCCACCAAGGTGCAGCTGGGTTCCAAGCTCACCAAGGGCCGCGGCGCGGGTGCCGACCCTGAGATCGGCCAGCGCGCCGCCGAGGAGAGCAAGGACGAGATCGCAAACGCGCTCAAGGGCTCTCAGATGGTCTTTATCACCGCCGGTATGGGCGGCGGCACCGGCACGGGCGCGGCCCCTGTTGTGGCCGAGGTCGCCCATGATCTGGGCATTCTGACCGTTGGCATCGTGACCAAGCCGTTCTCTTTTGAGGGCAAGCGGAAGATGGGCCTGGCCGAGCAGGGCATTGCAAACCTGCTGATGCATGTGGACAGCCTGATCGTGATCCCCAATGAGCGCCTGAAGATGATCAGCCAGGAGAAGATCACCCTGATGAACGCTTTCCAGGCTGCGGATAACGTGCTGCGCCAGGGCGTGGAGTCCATCTCCGCCCTGATCAATGTGCCCGCGTTCATCAACCTGGACTTCGCCGACGTGCGCTCCATCATGAAAGACGCGGGCTACGCACACATGGGCGTGGGCAGCGCAAAGGGTGCCGGGAAAGCTGAGAACGCCGCCAAGGCTGCGATCTCCTCTCCGCTGCTGGAGACCAGCATTGCCGGTGCACACGGCGTCATCATCAATATCACCTCCAGCCCGGACATCGGCCTGGAGGATGTCGAGACCGCCGCGGGCCTCATCACCCAGAGCGCACATCCCGATGCGAACATCATCTGGGGTACTGCGTTCGACGAGAACCTCTCCGACGAGATGCGCGTGACCGTGGTCGCCACCGGTTTTGACAACAAGGTGCCCGAGGGCCTGCGCAACAGCCTGAACAATGCTGCAGGCACTGCCGCTTCCACGCCGTCGGCTGTCTTCAGCTCGGATGTGGCCGCAGCCAGCAGCGCTGCCAAGCAGCAGCCCGCTGCCGCAGGCACCGCCAAGGTGGAAGAGGAGAGCAGCGACAACCGTTATTATGACGAGCTGCTGGCGATCCTGAACAAGCGCAAGTAAAATGAAACCGCCGGGTGGAAACGCTGCTGCCCGGAAGCAGAACATGTGTCCCTTGCGCATGGGCGGTAAGGAGGCATTGAGGATGGTACATCCGGACGGAGGGCTGCATACCCAGTGGCTGAGCAGCCGGAAAAACAGCCTGCTGCGCTGCATTGAGCGTCTCTGTGCCGAAACAGCGTCCGATTGCCGCCGCACCCAGCGCCGATTACAGGAAGTGGAGGAAGCCATGGCGAGCCAGAACCAGCCGGGAGGCACTCTGCCGGGCATTGTTCCGGTATCCGGGGGGCAGTCTGCGCTTTCTGAGGTGGAGGTGCTCCGCCGCAGGCTGGAAGCCGCCAACGCGGAGATCCGGCGGTATGAGACCCGCCTGTTCGCCTACGAGCGTGCCATGCTGGACCTGCGCCGGGAGAACGCCGAGTTACAGGCGCTGTGTGAGCAGGCCCGGGCGGGCGAGACCCTGCCGGAGCCGACGCCCCAGCCCACCGTTCCGGTGCTGGAAAAGCCGGAGCTCCCGGTCATCCATTTCCCGGCCCCCGCGCGGGATGCCGGGGTGGCTCAGGGCGCTTCTTCCGGCGAGATCGAGACCCTGCTGGACACGGGCACCCCGGAGTGGGAGCCCAAGACCAAGCTGGATCACCTCTCGGTGGACATCATCTCCCAGCTGGAACAGCTGATGGGGACTTAACAAAAAAGAAAAAGACCGATGCATTTGTCTCACGACAGTGCATCGGTCTTTTTTGAATGCGGCTGTGTGTTACAGATTGGTATACTGAACGCTGCCCGCATCCTCGGACTTGTTTTTCAAGGCAATGACAGAGAAAACCGTCGAATTATGAGCTCGCGGGCGGCGTTCACAGATCATCGCAAGCACGATGAAAAAGGTGGAAAGGATGGCGCGCACATCGCCACCAGAGACAAAGTAAGCGACAAAACCTTGGGGTATGATTGCGCCATCAAAGCCGTTATGGAAGGATCCTCCGTCATAGGCAGAGCTGCTTATAGTTCGATTTTTCGATCAATCATTTCAATATAGCAACGAGCACAGGTTTCATAATCATGATGAAACAAAGCCTGATATATATCCAGATGAACATCTCTGATTTGGGTAATATCTTTTTGAGTATACATCCTGGCTTGAATACGCTGTTTGAATACAATTTTAAGATACTCTCTAATGGGAACTCTTGCCATATCAAATGCGTTTAATAATAGTTCATTATGTGACATTACACAGATTTGGCGATGAAACATCATATCAGCATCGGCGATCTGATCGAATAAGTCTTCCGGAAGATCCATATCACTGCCGTGGGGAAGACTGAGAACGAGTTTTGTAAAATTAGAGCTAAATTCCTGAAGGCTCGCAAACTCAACTTCTGAAGCATTTTGAATAGCAAGCTCACAACATTTCAATTCAACTCCTCGACGGAAATCACAGACCTGATCCAACAACTCGGGATGCATATAGTAATTAACGCCCTTTTGAATGTAATCATTAAAATTAAATTTTCGAACATAGGTGCCATCACCAACACGCTTCTCCAGTATTCCCATGCCAATCAACTGCTGGAGGGCAACGCGGACAGTCAACTTGCTGACTTTAAAATACTCGGCCAGATCTGCCTCAGAGGGAATTTTTTCATTTAGTTTCCATTTACCGCCCAAAATCGCGTCCTGCATATATTGAACGAGCTGATCATTTACAGATGTGCGTTGAATGATGGTCTTTTCTTCTAAAGGCACCATTGTAGATACTCCTGTTTCTTAAATAATATTTGACAAAGCACCCTTTGTGTAAGGTGAGGAAAATCGGTGAAGCGAAAAAATTCCACCGGTGGACGTGCCGGGCAATTTTAAACAGGCTCTTTCGTTTCAAGTCATCGTCCTGTTCTACAAGCTCTATTTATAAAGATGCCTAGGCCTCTGTTAACATTGCACAAAACGCCCGTGGAATGTTTGATAGTTTCGTACATTGACAAGCAATATTGGGACTACTATAATTGGATTATCCGATAACCCAATCGCTCAATCCAACCGGCGTGGCTATCAACCAAACACATTATAAAATGAAAAGGAGAAAAAAGCAAATGAAAATCACAAAAATTGACGTTATGCTCTTCCACCCCATTGAAAGCAGTAATGCCCGCGGAAAAACCGGCGCTCCTGTGAGCTGGGATAATCCCGCGTGGAACCCCGTTGGATGCCGTGTCTACACGGATGAAGGCATTTATGGTGACGGAGAGGCCGCGATGGCCTATGGCGCCGGCTGCCACGGCGCGTTCGGCATGATCCGGGATCTGGGCAACCTGATCATCGGCATGGATCCCATGAAGAACGAGGTCGTCTGGGAACGCATCTATAAGCAGACTTTCTGGGGCCAGAACGGTGGCCCGGTGTTCTTTGCGGGCCTGTCCGCACTGGATATGGCCCTTTGGGATATCCGTGGTAAGGCCCTGAACGCGCCTTTGCACGTTTTGCTGGGGGGCAAGCGTCGTGATCATCTGCGCACCTATGCCAGTCAGCTTCAGTTCGGTTGGGATGACCACATCATTCCTGCTTACTCCACCGAAGCGTATGTCGAGAATGCAAAGAAAGCTGTCGCGGAGGGTTATGACGCCATCAAGGTTGACTTCTTTACCTTCGATAAAGATGGATCGACCTTCAGCGAGGAGCAGCGCACCGGCTTGATGAAGCCCTATTATGTGGATCTGGTTGAAGAGCGCGTCGCTGCCGTCCGCGAGGCCATCGGGCCCAAAGTGGATATCATTATGGAGAATCACTCCTTCCTTGACAGCCAGTCCGCGATTCAGCTGGGCCGCCGCATGGAAAAGTATAATATCTTCTGCTTTGAGGAGCCCAATACCCCCAATCCCAAAACCGCGAAGTTGGTTCACGACAAGCTGAATATCCCCATTGCCAGCGGCGAGCGCATCTATACTCGTTGGCAGTACGCGCCTTACTTCGAGGATCAGACGCTACAGATGATCCAGCCTGACATTGGCACCTGCGGCGGCATCACCGAGCTGAAGAAGATCTGCGACATGGCTCATACCTATGACATTGGCGTTCAGGTCCATGTCTGCTCCAGCCCCCTGTGCACGGCCCCTGCGGTTCAAATTGAATCTGTGATCCCCAACTTTGTCATTCATGAGCACCATGTTTTCAACCGCTATGACTATAACCGCCGGCTGTGCAAGTTTGACTATCAGCCGGTTGACGGCAAGTTTGAAGTCCCCAACCTGCCCGGCAACGGCAACGAGTATTCTGAATATGCCCTGACGCACTGCGAGAAATTTACCATCGAGTAATTTTATAAAGGAAAGGCATTGGCGATGACATGGAAAAGAAAAACAACCGGCTCTCTGCCGCGCTAGGGATCACATTTGTGTGGTTTACCACGCAGTTCGGCGGTGGTTTTGCATCTGGCGCTCAGCTGAAAAGCTACTTTATCAATTACGGCATTTGGTGCTTGATCACCTGCATTATCGCACAGGCTATTAATGCTTTTTACAATGGCTATACAGTCTATTATTGCAAAAAGCATAACACCTACAATTACCGTGATTTCTGCGATGGAATTTACGGGAAGTTCGCACCTGTGTTTTCTAATCTCTATGAGATCATTTACATCGTTGTTCTGCTGGTGGTCCCCGCTGTGGCATACGCAACAGGTGGTTCAACCTTATCCACTCTGCTGGGTATTCCCTATATGCTTTGCACATTGATTATCGGCGTCTTCATTTTTGTAGTATCCATTTATGGCACGGCAATCGTCAGAAAGACCGCAACCGCACTCTCTGTGATGATCGTTGTGGGGCTTTTGGTAGTGTTCATCCCTAATATTCTCGCGCAGTGGGATAGCGTCCGATCCAACATTGGAGCGCTTTCCGCGAAACCGGCGCCGATCGGTCCTGCTCTTTTCAGCATGTTTCTGTACGCTACTTCTCAGTCCACCCCTCCGGTCGCAATTTTGTCACAGCACGCAAGTGTTCTGGAGGATAAGAAAGATTCGGCGTTTACGTTTGTTATCGGTTTTCTGGTAAACAGTGCTATGATCTTCATCTCTGTTCTGGGGCTGCTGGCAATTGTAGATTTACCTGAGTATGCGGAATCTTCTTTACCGATTCTGGTTTTGGTACAAAATGGAGTTGGTGGCAGCATCCTGACCCCGATCATATCTATTTTGATTATTCTGGGCAGTGTTTCCACCGCAGTGAACATGGTTTCAGCAGGTACCATTCGTGTTTGCAGTGCCTTGGATAAAGACTTTGACCCAGATGGAAAACCGACAAAAAAAGTGGTAATCGTTACTTTGATCCTCTGCGTTGTGGGCTTCGGTGTTGCACAATTTGGCCTGCTGCCTCTGGTAAACAAAGGGTACGGCCTGCTTGGCTACATGGCCATCCCGGTGATTATCATTCCTTTCCTGATTCACTTCCTGCTTCGCAAACGGATCGATCCCTGACTTTTCATTTTCCAATTCTCAGGACCGAGTAATCGTGGACTGCATTCGGAAGAATATCTGCAACTGCGGAACTGATTAAAGGATATGGAACTAAGATGAAGGAAAGACCTATAGCAATCATCAAATTTGTGACAGGAAGTCCACTCCATCGAGGCTGTCTCAAAACACATCCAAGAAACAAGGGGCTGTCGCACTAACGTGCGGCAGCTCATTTTATATATCCAACACAAAACGCCGAGCTCCGAAAAGCCCGGCGTTCGTGGTATAATCAGTTTATGCGACTAAACAAAATAATACAGAGGGATTATACCTCATTTTCGCTGGATTTAGAGATTTCTATTCCATCTGATGATCCAGTTCGTCTGGTAAGTGCCTTTGTGGAGAAAATGGACCTTTCTGAGCTATATAAAACTTATGGCAGGATCAGAAAAAATCAGGCATGCCGAAAGGGATGTCTGGGAATGAACTGTGTTTATAAGGGATGGGGGCGAAATCACAACCGATTTCGCCCCCATTTGGGCATAAAGCAGGGCTGCCGCCCAGCAAAAAATATTTGCTAGTGCGACAGCCCCTTTTTTGATGCTTATTTTACCGCGCTGGTGCGGTGCTCCATGAGGTACGTTGCTTCCAGGTCAGCAATGTGGAGCTTGACGGCCAGAGGGTATTTATCGTAGGCCTCTGAGATGGCAAAGCAGCCGCCCCGGGCCGCGTCGTCAAAGCCGCCCATGTGCCAGCGGATGGCCACCGCTTCCTCCACTTTCAGTTTCATGAACCGCTCAATGAGGAAAACGCTCTTCTCGCCGTGGCCGTAAGGAAACAGATCCTCCACGCTGTAGGAGGGCACTTTTTCCCACTGGCCGGTCACGTCATTTTTCACGTTGCGGGTGCCGCGCTTGTAGTAGTTGGCCTTGCACAGGTCGTGCAGCAAGGCGCAGATGGCAAAGCTCTCCTCGCTGTCGCCCTCGGTGAAGAACGTGTCATGGAGGGCGTGATAGACGTTGAGGCTGTGCATACACAGCCCGCCCTCACAGGCCCCGTGGAACCGGGTGGAGGCCGGAGCCGAGAAGAAATCGGTCTTGTTGTCCAGCCAGTCCAGCAGCTTCTCGCTGCCGGGGCGGGTGACATGCTGCTGGAAGATCTGCAAAAACTCCTCGCGGTCGCCCATCTTACAGCTCCATATCGTCCAGGATGCCCTTGAGGATGGCCAGCTCGTCGTGGCTCAGGGAAATGCCCTTGCCCATCCGGGTGCCGTCCGGGGACCAGTCGCGGATATCATACTTGGGCTCGCCGTCGTTCCAGCTGATGAGGTTGAGCTGGCGCTCCCAGCCGCGGGGCCGCTGGGAGAGGACTGCCAGCTTCTGGACCACTTCGTATTTGATTTCTGCCATGGTAACATTACCTGCCTTTGTCTTTGTTTGCTACCATAATAAAAGAAGCGGCCGAAGATTTCAACTACTAAATTAAAAATAATTTGAAAATTGTTTCAGAACTTAGCCGTAGGGGGCGTCCTCCCGCCACTCCACCAGTGCTTCCACGCCGCTCTCGTCCTCTTCCGGGGCCGGGTGGGCGGAGTGGGTGTGCTGGGCCGTGCCGAACAGCTGCTGGCCGTACTGGGCCATCACGCTGGTGGAAACATCGCCTTGTAAATAATCCTCAGCGTTTTTCTGGTAGCAGGCGGCAGGGGTGCCGTCCGTTACCTCGATGGAACTCCCCTTGGCAGGGGAGCTGTCCGCGCCAGAGCGCGGACTGAGAGGTTTTATTTCAAAATCAGGCAGATGCCCCAACGGCGGGCTTACCCTGCTCGACGTGTTTCCAACGGAATGCTTGTGCTTCGACATAAAAACACCTCCGCGCATAGTTTGCGCAGAGGTGCCGCGATTATACGATGAGCTCTACCGTGCTCCCGCCGCTGCGGGCCTTGCGGACGACCACCTGATGGTCAACGCGATCCTTGAGGGCTCCTACATGGGAGATGATGCCCACCAGCCGGTCACCCTCGGTCAGGCCTGCCAGCACCCGGATAGCCTGTTCCAGCGAGTCCTCGTCCAGGGAGCCAAAGCCCTCGTCGAGGAAAAGGGTGTCCAGCCGGATGCCGCCAGCGGCGCTCTGCACCTCGTCTGAAAGGCCCAGGGCCAGCGCCAGAGAGGCCTTGAAGCTCTCTCCGCCGGAAAGGGTCTTCACGCTGCGGCGGGTGCCGTTGTAGTGGTCGATGACGCCGAGGTCGAGGCCGGACTGGCTGCGCTGGTTCTCGGCCCCGATCCGTTCCAGCTCGTATTGGCCCGCCGTCATCTGCATCAGGCGGGTGTTGGCGTGGACGAGGATGCGGTCGAGGTAGTTCATCTGAATGTAGGCTTCCAGCCGGATCTTCTGTTTGCTGCTCAGGGTGCCGCCCGCCGTGGCGGAGAGGGCGCTGACCCACTGCCAGCGGTGTTCCAGCGCCGTGAGCCGGGCCGAGTGCTGGCGGTACTGGGCGGCTGCGTTCCGGTTGGGCACCAGCCGGGCGTTGAGGGCCTTTTCGGCGGCGGTCAGCTGGCTGCGGACGGTCTGCAGCTCCGTTTGCCGGGCCTGCAATGCTGCCAGCTCCCGCGGGGGCAGCGTGTTTTCAGAAGTCTGCTGGGCCTCCAGTGTGCGGACGGTGGCCTCGGCAGCGGCCGCCGCCTGCTGGGCCTGCGCCGCCTGCGCTTCCAATGCAGCGCGCTGGTCGGCCAATTGTTTGCGCTGGGCTTCCAGCTGGGTGCGGCGTTTTGTCTGGGCAGCATTTTCAGTCTGCTGTGCGTGCAGAGCCTCCAGTGCCCGGCGCAGGGCGGTATGCTCCTCGGCTAATGCGGTCTTGAGCAGGCCCACCGTCAGCGGCACCGGCCCCTCCGGAGAGGTGAATCGCTCCGGCAACAGGGCCTCGGCGTCCTGCCGCAGGCGGGCGCGGCCCTCCTGCTCCCGGGTCAGGGCGGCGCGGGCGGCGGCACTGGCCTCCTGCGCGGCGGAGTCTGCCTCAGTGGCGGCGCGCTTGGCCGCGTTTACCTGCGTCTGTGTGGGGGCCGTGCGGGGGAGCAGGGCTTTGGCCGGGTGGTGGGTGCTGCCGCAGACCGGGCAGGGCGTGCCCTCTTCCAGCGTCTGGGCCAGCAGGCCCGCCTGTGCGTCCAGAAACGCCCGTTCCAGCCCATCCCGGGCGGTGTGTGCCTCGGTCTGGCGGGCGGCTGCCTGCCGGTACTGCTCCTGTGCCGCCTTGGCGGCGGCAGCGCGGCGCTGACAGTCGGTGAGGCTCTGTTCCAGTTTGCGGAGCGTTTCCCCGCGCTGAGCAAGACGGGAGGCGTCGGCTTCCAGCTCCACCCGGCGGGTATCCGTGTCGGCCAGCCCGGCCAGTGCCGTTTCGGTTTCGGCCAGGCGGGTGGTCAGCTCGTCCAGCGTTTTGCGGCGTGCCGCGGCCCGGGCGGCCTCTAAGAGAGCTGTTTCCTGCGCTTTGGCCCGTTTGGCGGCCAGCTCTTGCTGCAGTTTCTGTGCCTGCTGGGCCCGGCCAAGGGTCTGCTGCAGGGCGTCCAGAGCGGCTTCCTGCTCCGCCCGCTGGGCGGCCAGCCGGGCAAGCTCCGTCTCCTGCCGGGCCAGCAGGCCGTTGAGAAGAGAGAGCACCGTGTCCGGCAGGAGCTGGGCGTCCGGCTGGGCGAGGGCGTCCAGCGCTTCGGCTTCCGGGTCCTCCGGCGGGTAGGAGATGCCGGATAAGATCTGTCCGATCCGCACTTTCTGGGCCGCGCGCTGGGCCGTGAGGGTGGAAGCCTCCGCCTGCAGCGCTTCCTGCAATTTCTGGTACCGCTGGGTGCGGAACAGCTTGCGGAAAATGCGGCTCCGCTCCTCGGTAGAGGCATTCAGCAGCCGGGTGAACTGCCCCTGCGCGATCATGGCGATCTGCGAGAACTGGCTGTAATCCAGCCCGATGATGTCGATGACGGCGGCTGTCACCTCTTTGGCTTTCGTGACGGGCGGGCGGCCATCGGCATAGGTGAGGGTGGCGTCCGCTTTCTCGGTGGTAAAACCCTCGCCCCGGGCCTTGGGGCGGAGATATTCCGGGTTCCGCCGCACGGTGTACCGCTGGCCGTTCACCTCAAATTCCAGCTCCACAAAGGTGGGTGTTTTGGGGTCGGCGTATTTACTGCGGAGCATGGCCCCCTCTCGCACGCCACCGCTGGAGTGGTCGTAGAGGGCGTAGGTGATGGCGTCAAAGAGGGTGGTCTTGCCCGCCCCGGTGTCCCCCGTGACGAGGTACAGGCCACCCCGGCCCAGCTGCTCCAGCGGGAGAGTGGTCTCGGCGGCATAGGGCCCAAAGGCCGAAAGGGTCAGTTTCAAAGGCCTCATGCGTCGTCCTCTCCTTTCCAGATGGATTCAATGAGCTGCTGGCAGAATGCGGCCTGCTCCTCGCTCAGGGGCTGGTTATTCTGCAATTGATAAAAAGCTGCAAAGTGTTCCAGCGGGGTCTGCTGCTCGGCCCGGGCCGGGCCATCCACGGTCTGCTGTTCCCGGGTGCGGCGGTTGTCGTAATCCAGCCGCATGAGATTGGGATAGAGGACCCGCAGCCGGGCCAGCGCGTCCGGGATATCCTGCTCATCGGTCAGGGTGATGTGGAGGTAATCGTCCGTGGCGGTGCCCTCGTAGGCCCGGCGGTCCGTCAGCTCCATGTAGCTGCCCCGCAGCTCCCGCAGGTCGTGCAGCGGGGTGAGGGGTTCCGTGGTGATGGAGACGCTGCCCTTGGGGCCCAGCTCCACAAAGGTGACGCTCTTTTGCTGCCCTGCCTCGGAGAACGAATACTTGAGGGGCGTGCCGCAGTAGCGCGCGGTGTCCCGCCCCACTTTCTGAGGGCTGTGGAGGTGGCCCAGGGCCACATAATCAAAGCCCTCGAACAGGGAAACGTCCACACTGTCCAGTCCGCCCACCGAGGGCTCCTCGCTCTCGCAGACAGCGGCCCCGGCCACGAACTGGTGGGCCACCAGCAGGCTGCGGTGAGCCGGGTCCCGTTTGCAGTGGCGCAGGACACAGCCCAGCGCGTCGGAGTAGCTCTGGGTACTTTCAGCGGGTTCCTCCGGCCAGACATGCCGGACGGTGGCAGGCTTCAAAAACGGGAGCAGGTAGATGTCCACCGGGCCGTATTCGTCGGTGAGGGGGATGGGCTCCGGGGCCCCGGTGAACACCGGGCTCATGTATACCCGGCTCTCCGCCAGCAGGTGGGAGCCAAACGCGATGCGGTCGGCGGAATCGTGGTTGCCGCTGATGGCGAACACCGGAAGCTTCCGCTCGGCCAGCGCGGTGAGGAACCAGTCCAGCAGGCGGACGGCCTCGGCGGGGGGCACGGGCTTATCGTAAAGGTCGCCCGCCAGCAGCACCCCGTCCACGGGGTGGGTGTCCAGCAGCGACAGAATCTGCTCGAGGATATAGCGCTGGTCGTCCAGCATGGAAAACTCACAGACCCGCTTGCCGAGGTGGAGGTCCGAGAGGTGAAGAAAGCGCATGGGATGCACCGCCTTTTTGTAAGAGATTGCCTTTATTATAGCATAAAGAAAAGAGCATGTCCTCTTTTTGGAAGACATGCTCTTTGGACAGGTGATTTCAGGCTCAGGTCTCCACGCCCTCGAACTGGCTGTTGTACAAGGTGGCGTAAAAGCCGCCCTGAGCCAGCAGCTCGTCGTGATTGCCCTGCTCCACGATGTGGCCGTCTTTCATCACAAGGATGACATCGGCCTCGCGGATGGTGGAGAGGCGGTGGGCCACGATGAAGCTGGTGCGGCCCTGCATCATCCGGGCAAAAGCAGCCTGGATCCGTACCTCGGTACGGGTATCAATGGAGGAGGTGGCCTCGTCCAGAATCAGCATGGGGGGCAGGCAGAGCATGACACGGGCGATGCAGAGCAGCTGCTTCTGGCCCTGGCTGATGTTGCCGCCGTCCTCGGCGATGACAGTGTTGTAGCCCTCCGGCAGGCGGCGGATAAAGCTGTCGGCATGGGCAGCCTTGGCCGCGGCGATGATCTCTTCGTCGGTGGCGTCGGGCTTGCCGTAAGCGATGTTCTCCCGCACGGTACCGGCCCGGAGCCAGGTGTCCTGCAGTACCATGCCGTAGCTGCCCCGCAGGGAGGCACGGGTCACATCCCGGATGTCGGTGCCGGAGACGGTGATGGAGCCGCCGTTGACATCATAGAACCGCATGAGCAGGTTGATGAGGGTGGTCTTGCCGCAGCCGGTGGGGCCCACGATGGCAATGCGCTGGCCGGGCTTGACGTCCAGGTTCAGCCCCTCGATGAGGGGGCGGTCGGGCAGGTAGCGGAACGAGACATCGTGCAGCACCACATGGCCGTCCGGCTGGAGCGCGGCAGCGTTTTTGGCCTCGGGGATCTGGTCGTCTGCATCCAGCAGCTCAAACACACGGGCCGCGCAGGCCAGGGCGTTCTGCAGCTCGGTGACGACGCCGGAGATCTCGTTGAACGGCTTGGTGTACTGGTTGGCGTAGCTGAGGAAGATGCTCAGCTGGCCGATGGTGATGCCGCCTGCCACGGCGTAGATGGCACCTACCAGGCCCACGCCGGCGTAGACGATGTTGTTGACAAAGCGGGTGGCGGGGTTGGTCATGCTGGAGAAGAAGATGGCCTTGAGGCTCACGTCCTGTAAACGGCCATTCACTTCATCAAAGGCTTCCAGGCTCTCGGCCTCGTGGCCAAAGGCCTGTACCACTTTCTGGCCCTCGATCATCTCGTTGACCAGAGCGGTCTGCTCACCACGGACGGTGCTCTGGCCCTGGAAATACTTGTAGCTGCGCTTGGCGAGGAAACTTGCCACGACGAGGCTCAACGGGGTGACACAGACCACCACCAGCGTGATGGGCACGTTCTGGAACAGCATGAACAGCAGGGTGCCCAGAATGGTCAGCACGCCTGAGAACAGCTGGGTGAAGCCCATGAGCAGGCCGTCGGCAAAGGTGTCCACATCGGCTACCATCCGGCTGACGATGTCGCCGGAGGGGTGGCTGTCGAGGTAGGAGAGGGGCAGGGTCTGGATCTTGCGCATGGCCTCGTTGCGGAGGTCGCGGCTGACGGAGAACGTGATGCGGTTGTTGCAGACACTGAGCAGCCACTGCGCAAAGGCGGCGGCCACGGCCACCACAATGATCTCCACGACGATGTTCAGGACGGCGGAAAGGTTCACGCTGCCCTTGCCCAGCATAAAGTCGATGGCATTGCCGCAGAGGATGGGGATATACAGCTGGGCGGCCACGCTCACGGCGGCCACTACCAGGCTGCACACCACAAACAGGCTGTAGGGTTTGATCTTATGCAGGACACGGCGCAGTGTGGCATTGCGCTGTTCCGGGGTCAGTTTACTTTTTGCTTTTGCACTCATTGCCGCGCGTCTCCTTTCTTGAACTGGCTGGCGTAGATCTCTTCATACACAGGGCAGGAGGCCAGCAGCTCGGCATGGGTGCCAAGGCCTGCCAGATGGCCGTCGTCCAGCACCAGGATCTGATCCGCGTGCTGCAGGCTGGCGGCGCGCTGGCTGACGATGAAGACGGTCATGCTGCCGGGCAGGGCGGCCAGTGCCTTGCGCAGGGCGGCATCCGTGGCGTAGTCCAGGGCGCTGGCGCTGTCGTCCAAAATCAGGATCTCCGGCTTGCTGACCAGCGCGCGGGCGATGGTCAGGCGCTGCTTCTGGCCGCCGGACAGGTTGCGGCCACCCTGCTCCACGGGTTCGTCCAGCCCAAGGGGCTTCGAGTGGACGAACTCGGCGGCCTGCGCCGTTTCCAGCGCGGCCCAGAGGTCTGCATCCGAGGCGTTTTGATTGCCCCACAGCAGGTTGGAGCGGATGGTGCCGCCAAAGAGCTGGGCCTTTTGCATGACGACGCTCACCTTGCCGCGCAGCTCCTCGCGGGGGTAATTCTGCACCGGGTGGCCAAAGATCTCCACGCTGCCCTCGGTGGCATCGTAAAAGCGGGGGATGAGGCTGACGAGGCTGGATTTGCCGCTGCCCGTGCCACCGATGACGCCGATGGTCTGGCCCTTTTCCGCCGTGAAGCTGATGTCGGTCAGGCTGGGTGCACCGGCCCCCGCATAGGTCAGGCCCACATGGTCGAACCGGACGGCGTCGTTCTGCTTCTCGGCGGGCACCTCACCCGGTACCTCTTGCGGGAACTGCATCCCGGGCCTGGTGTCCAGCACGGCCTGCACACGGCCCGCGCAGGCCAGTGCCTTGCTCACCTGCACGATGAGGTTGGCCAGCTTGACAAGCTCGACCAGGATCTGGTTCATGTAGTTCACCAGTGCGATGACGTCGCCGGAGGCCATGCCGCCCACATTGATCTGCACACTGCCCACATACAGCAGCGCCACGATGGCCAGGTTGATGATGACATAGGTCAGCGGGTTCATCAGGGCGGAGATGTGGCCCACATGGAGCTGCATTTTGGTCAGCAGGGCGTTGGCGTCCTCAAAGCGGTTCACCTCGGTCTGCTCCTTATCAAAGGCGCGGACGACGCGCGCGCCCGTCAGGTTCTCACGGGTCAGGCCCAGCACCCGGTCCAGCCGGGTCTGCACGGTCTTGTACAGCGGGCGGGTGACCACCATAACACCAAAGACCACCACGCTCAACAGTGGGATGGCCACCACAAAGATCAGCGCGGCCCGCACATTGACGGTGAACGCCATGATCATGGCACCAAACACCACAAACGGGCTGCGGAGGAACAGGCGGAGGAAGAGGTTCAGGCCGCTCTGCACCTGGTTCAGGTCGCTGGTCATCCGGGTGATGAGGGTGCTGGTGCCCAGGGTATCCATCTCGGTAAAGCTCAGGGTCTGGATATGCGCGAACAGCGCATGGCGCAGGGCGGTGGAGTAACCCACCGAGGCCTTGGCCGAGAAGTACTGGGCGGTAAGGCTGCAGGCGAGGCCGATGATGGCCAGCAGCAGCAAAATACCGCACCGCATAAGGATATAATGGAAGTCGTGCGCTGCAATGCCCACATTGACGATGTCTGCCATCACCAGCGGGACAAACAGGTCAAAGGTGGCTTCCAGCATCTTGAACAGCGGCGCAAGCACGCATTCGCGCTTGTAGCCGTTCAGATAGTCTAGCATTTTGTTCAAGGCGATACGCTCCTTTTTTGATGAGATTTTGGAGGAAACATTCCTTATTATAACGCGCATATTATAAAATTGCTATGGATTTGACAAATAAACCCTGCTATACTATAAAATGATTTTATTTGGGAAGAACGGTGAGAGCAATGGCAAACGAAAACGGGGCGCGGCTGCGGTTCCGCCCGGCGGGCAGTGCGGCCCGGCAGCATGGCGCGCCGGAGTATGGCCCGCTGGGCACAGGCTGCCCGGCTGTGGAACAGGCGGTGACGGCACTGTATAAAGCCCAGAACGAGGAGAGCTTCTGGACACTGATGAACGCGCTGAATTACGCGCTGGAGCTGGATACCCGGGTTCTGGTGCCGCTGCAGGCCGCGCCGGACTCAGAGAAAGGGGGCGCCTCCTGGGCAGAACACCCGGTCCCGGCGGAAAAAGCGCGGGACCTGCCCCTGTGGACCCTGCGCACCCAGAAAGGCAAAAACTACCTGCCCATCTTCACCTCCGTGAAAACGGCGGAGGCCGACCAAGGCACGGCGGCCCGTCCCATGGCGGAGCTGCTGCTGGTGGACGCCATGCAGAAAGTGCTGGACAGCAAGGAGATGGACGGTATCGTGCTGGACCCGTGGACGACCTCGGCCACGCTGGATGCCAGCCTGCTCAACGGCCTGCTCCACGCCAGCCGGGACACCGATGAGCCCGGCGAGGAAGAGCTGCACAAGGGCAGCCAGGCTGCTCTGGCCGGGCAGTGGGCCGACGCGCTCCACTACTACGAGCAGGCAGCCGAACAGGGCCGAGCCGAAGCGCTTTCCATGCTGGGAGAGCTGCTGTATGAGGGCAAGGGCGTCCGCCGCAGTGCGGTGCAGGCCCGCCGGATGTGGAAAAAGGCCGCCGAGGCCGGGGATGTGCTGGCTATGATCGCCCTGGGCGACGACTGCATGGCCTCTGGCAAGGGGCCGGGGGCGGCGCTCCGGTATTACCGGCAGGCGCGGACGGCGGCCCGCCCCACGCCGGATATCGCCTACATGCCGCAGGTGCGGCTCCGGATGGCCCAATACGAGACACAGTACCTCTCCCGGCCTCGGGCGCTGGCCGAGATGGCCGAGGCAAAGCAGGGGTTCAAAATTCGGCTGAGCGAGGGAGACCCCGCCGCGGAGCAGTGGCTGCAGGAGACGGAAGACGCCATCCGCGGGCTGCTGGGCGACGAAAAGCGGTAAACACAGTTTCTTTACATTTGCTCTAAGAAATTGTCATACGGAACCGGTAAGATAAACATGGAAAAATACACGCGCTGCAAAAGCAGAGAGGACGACGAAAATGAGCAAAGTGATCGGAATTGACCTGGGTACCACCAACTCCTGTGTGGCAGTGGTCGAGGGCGGCAAGCCCGTTGTCATTGCCAACGCGGAGGGCGAGCGGACCACTCCCAGCGTGGTAGCCTTTACCAAGGATGGCGAGCGGCTGGTGGGCGGCGCGGCCAAGCGTCAGATCGCCACCAACTCCGGGCGCACCATCTCCAGCATCAAGCGCCACATGGGCTCCGATTACCGGGTGCACATCGACGGCAAGGACCTGACTCCGCAGGAGATCAGCGCCATGATCCTGACCAAGATCCGCCGGGACGCCGAGAGCTATCTGGGCGAGCCGGTGACGGAAGCCGTCATCACGGTGCCCGCCTACTTTGACGACAGCCAGCGCAAGGCCACCCAGGACGCCGGCCGCATCGCGGGCCTGAACGTCCTCCGTATCATCAACGAGCCCACGGCCGCTGCAGTAGCCTACGGCCTGGACAATGAAGCACCCCAGAAAATCCTCGTCTACGACCTGGGCGGCGGCACGTTTGACGTCTCCATCATTGAGATTGAAGACGGCACGTTCACGGTGCTGGCCACCGGCGGCGACACCCACCTGGGCGGCGACGACTTTGACGAGCGCATTGTGGAATACGCCGTGGCCGAGTTCAAAAAATCCGACCGCATCGACCTGACCCGGGACCCTGCCGCCATGGGCCGGTTGAAAGAAGAGGCCGAAAAGGCCAAGAAAGAGCTTTCCAGCGCACCCTCGGCCCAGCTCAACCTGCCCTTTATCGCGGTGGGGAAAGATGGCCCCCATCACCTGGACCTCTCCATCACCCGGCCCCAGTTTGAGATGATGACGGGAGACCTGCTCTCCCGCACCGTCCAGCCGGTGCAGAACGCTCTGCGGGACGCCGGCATCTCCGCCAGCCAGCTGGGCAAAGTGCTGCTGGTGGGCGGCAGCACCCGGATGCCCGCCGTGGAGCGGCAGGTGAAAGAGCTGCTGGGCAAGGAGCCCAGCCACAGCCTGAACCCGGATGAGTGCGTTGCCATGGGTGCCGCCGTACAGGGCGGCCTGCTGCAGGGCGGCGGCAAGCTGGCCGGTGCCACCGGCGCGGCGGCTCAGGGCCTTGTGCTGATGGACGTGACCCCGCTGACCCTCTCCATTGAGACGCTGGGCGGCGTGGCCACCCCCCTCATCACCCGCAACAGCATGATCCCAACCCGCAAGAGCCAGATCTTTACCACGGCCCGCCCCATGCAGACCACGGTGGAGATCAACGTCCTGCAGGGTGAGCGCCATTTTGCACGGGACAACAAATCGCTGGGCAAATTTAAACTCACCGGCATCCGGGCCGGCTTCTCCTCCAAGCCTCAGATCGAGGTCACGTTCGACATCGATGTCAACGGCGTGGTCAAGGTCTCGGCCAAGGACCTGGGCACCGGCCGGGAGCAGAACATCACCATCACGGGCAGCACCAACCTCTCGGAAAACGAGATCCAGCGCGCCATGGCCGATGCCGCCGCTTACGAGGCGGAGGACAGCCGCCGGAAAGAGCGGCTGGACCTGCACAACCAGGCCGAGGTGCTGGCCTACAAGGTAGACGAGGCCCTTTCCAAGTGCAAGAAAGAGCTGGATAAGGACGAGAAAAACCGGGTCAAAGCGGACCTGGCCAACCTCCGCCGCTGCCTGCGGAAAGATAAGCCCGAAAAGATGAATGAGACCGAAGAGGCGGCGCTCCGGCAGGCCAAGAGCCAGCTGGAAGCCAGTGCCAACCACCTGATGGTGCTCTACACCAGCCAGACTGAGCAAGACGCCTCCGGCAATGACACCGCGGGCAGTGTATAAAACAGAGAAGATATGAAACAGTTCCGAAGATTTCTGTGGGCGCTGCTGCTCATTGGGATGGCCATTGCCATCTATTCCAGTGCAGTGGGTGAGACCGCGCCGGAAAAGATCGACTGGGGCGGCGCGGAGCCTGCCGCAGGCAGCTGGGCCCGTACCGCGGGACGCCATGGAGTTTTCCTACCCCATGGACGCGGCGAGGGACGAACCTACCATCCTCCTCCGCTCCGCATGGCAGAAGTATCAGGTCCTTGTGGACGGGAATGCCGTTTATACGGCTTCCAGTGAGCGGAACGGCGCGTTCCATCTGTTCCGGCTGCCGCCGGGGCAGGAGCTGACAGTGCGCTTCCTGGACTGCGCTCCCGGCAGTGGTGCAGAGAGTGCCGTCCTGCAATCCCAGGTGTATTTTGGCAGCCGGAGCGGCATCCAGTGGATGATCCTGCGGGAGAACCTGTATGCCGTGCTGTTCAGCGGTTTTGCGCTGGTACTGGGCATTGCCTGCCTGCTGGCGGCCTACTGTATGCAGCGCCAGCATTTCGGCAATTTTTACGGCAGCGTTTACAGTCTGGGCGCCTACATCCTGCTGGCCGGGGTCTGGGTGCTGACCGATTCTAAAATTCTGCTGCTGGTAAGCCAGAAAGCGGGTTTGGTGGGGCTGATCTCCTATCTTTCGTTCCACGCGCTCCACCTGCCGCTGCTGCAGTTTACCATAGGAGTTCTGCCCGAAAAACGGCGGATGCTGGAAATCCTGCAGGCGTTCTATTCCGGGCTGCTGCTGCTCCTGATGGCAAACTTTATCTTCAGCCTGCCTTACCTGAATGTGCTGGTCATGGCGGAACATCTGCTCATGGCGGTGACCATCGCCCTGATTTTGTACCACGGGTTCCGGGAGATGCGCCGCGGCAAAAACAAGGCGCTGGGCCGTGTCATGGCCGGATATGTGCTGTTTGCCGTATGCAGCATTTTGACAATCACAATTTACTATCTGGACAGCTCACTTCCATATTCCCCGGTGTATATGCTGGGCGTCTTCGGGTTCATCCTGCTGCTGGCTGAGACGGCCGGGCAGCGCGTTCTGGAACAGATCAATGAGAACGCCAACATGGCCGTGTACGCAAAACTGGCGTATCGGGATGTGCTGACGGGCCTTGGCAACCGGGCTGCCTTTGTCCGGGAGACTCAGGAAACCAAACAGTCTGCCGCTCCGTTTGGCTACATCATGGTGGATGTGAACGACCTGAAAAAGGTGAACGACACCCTCGGCCACCCCAAAGGCGACGCCCTCATCCACCGGGTGGCGCAGTGCCTGCAGCGGGCGGCGGCAGAAAAAGGAAACTGCTACCGCATTGGCGGTGATGAGTTCGTGGTCAGCCTGAATGAGAACCGGGAAGCTTTGCTGGCCTGCGCCGACCGCATCCGGGAAGAGATCGCGGCGGCGGACGCGGGGAGCGAGTTCCCTGTCTCGGCAGCGCTGGGCCTTGCCTGGAGCGAGGACCAGCCTGACCCGATTCCCGCACAGGTGTTCCGGCAGGCGGATGACGCCATGTATGCGGATAAAAAGCGGATGAAAGCCAGCCGCGAGGCGTAATGGGAAGAAAGAATCAGAATCGAAAAATCCCCCGACAGCTGTCGGGGGATTTCCGCGTCTAAAGGGGAATGATGCTCAGCCCATGGTCACGGTTACTTCCACCGTGGTGCCGGGGGAGGCAATGGGCAAAATATTGCTTTCCAGCGGTTTGCCGTTATACGTCACAGAGGCCACGCCTTTCTGGACAGCGTCCGGATTCTCGACCCGGATGTGGTAGGTGGCACCCCGGTAGCGGCGGGTGACGGTATAGCCCTTGAGGGTGTGGGGAATGCAGGGGTCGATCTTGAGGCCGTCCAGGGTGGGCTGGACGCCAAGGATATACTGGCTCACGTTGAAGAACGTCCAGGCGGCCGTGCCGGTCAGCCAGCTGTTCTTCGCCTCGCCAAAGGTGGGGGCGTCTTTCCCGGCCACCATCTGGCTGTAGACGTAGGGCTCCGTGCGATGAATTTCCGAAATGTCCTCGATGTAGGCGGGACAGGTCTTGCGGTAAACCTCAAAGGCCCGGTCGCCGTGGCCCAGCACCGTCTCAGCGCAGCTGATCCAGGGGTTGTTGTGGCAGAAGATGCCGGCGTTTTCTTTGTATCCCGGAGGATAGCTGGAAATTTCGCCCAGGTTGAGGCGGTAGGTGGTGTAGGCGGGCTGCAGCAGCACGACACCGTACTTGGTGTCCAACCGCTCCTCCACGCTCTTCAAAGCCCGCGCGGCCTGTCCGGTCTCCTTGCCGATGCCGGCCATGACGCACATGCCCTGCGGCTCAATAAAGATCTGGCCCTCGTCGCACTCCTTACTGCCCACAGGCTGGCCAAAGGCATCGTAAGCGCGGCGGAACCATTCGCCGTCCCAGCCGGCGGTCAGGGCGGCCTGCTCCACCCGCGCGATGGACTCCCGGGCAGCGGCGGCCTCGTCGGCAAGGCCGCGGTGGCCGCACAGGTCGGCGTACTCCTTGCCGTACTTGACGAACATACCGGCGATGAAGACGCTCTCGGCCACGGGGCCCTCGCTGGGGCCGGTGATCTGGAAGCTCTCGCCCGGGTGCTCCGAGAAGCAGTTCAGGTTGAGGCAGTCGTTCCAGTCGGCCCGGCCGATGAGGGGCAGGCCGTGGGGGCCAAGATGGGTGCAGGTGTACTGGAAACTGCGGCGCAGGTGCTCCATCAGGGGCTGCGCCTTGCTTTCGTCATTGTCAAAGGCCACGGACTCATCCAGAATGCTCCAGTCGCCCGTCTCACGCAGATAAGCGGCGGTGCCGGCAATGAGCCAGAGCGGGTCATCGTTGAAGCCGGAGCCCACGTCCCGGTTGCCTTTCTTGGTCAGGGGCTGGTACTGGTGGTAGGCGCTGCCGTCCTCAAACTGGGTGGCGGCAATGTCCAGGATACGGCCCCGGGCACGGGTGGGGATCATGTGCACAAAGCCCAGCAGGTCCTGGCAGCTGTCCCGGAAGCCCATGCCGCGGCCAATGCCGCTCTCGTAATAGCTGGCGCTGCGGCTCATGTTGAACGTGACCATGCACTGGTACTGGTTCCAGATGCTGACCATCCGGTCCAGCTTCTCCTCGCCGGAGTCCAGCTGCCAGCCGGAGAGCAGGTCGGTCCAATAATCGGTCAGCACCCGGCGGGCCTCATCCACCTGGGCATCGGTGGCGTAGCGGGCCATCATGGCCTGGGCGCGGGTCTTGTTGATGATGCCGGGGGCCACGAATTTCTCCTCCTGCGGGTTTTCGATGTAGCCCAGGCCAAAGATGATGCTCTTTTTTTCACCGGCAGCCAGGGTGATGTGGAAATGGTGGGCACCCACCGGGGCCCAGCCGTGGGCCATGCTGTTGGAGCAATGCCCGGCCAGCACGGCCTCCGGGGCGGCGGGGCCGCCGTAGACACCGCAGAACGCGTCCCGGCTGGTGTCAAAGCTGGTGACGGGGGTGTTGGCCCAGAACACGGCATAGTGGTCGCGGCGCTCCCGGTACTCGGTCTTATGATAAATGGCGCTGCCCTCTACCTCTACTTCACCGGTGGAGAAGTTGCGCTGGAAGTTGGAGCTGTCGTCCATGGCATCCCACAGGCAGAACTCCACATAGCTGAACACATCCAGCGTGCGGGGGGCGGCCGTCTTATTTTCCAGAGTCAGGCGGTCGATCTCACAGGCGTCGCCCCGGGGGACGAAGACTTCCTGTGTGGCGGCAATGCCGTTCTTTTCGCTCTCAAAAATGGAGTAGCCCAGGCCGTGGCGGCAGGTGTAATGGTCCAGCGGGGTCTTGGTGGGCTGCCAGCCGGGATTCCAGACGGTGCCGCCATCGTTGATATAGATGCGGTGGCCGTCCATATCCAGCGGGGAGTTGTTGTAGCGGTAGCGGGTGATGCGGCGGAGCCGGGCGTCCCGGTAAAAGCTGTAGCCGCCCGCCGTGTTGGAGATCAGGCTGAAAAAATCCTCACTGCCCAGGTAGTTGATCCAGGGCAGCGGGGTCTTTGGGGTATCAATGACATACTCCCGGCGTTCATCATCAAAGTGACCAAACTTCATAGACGATTCCTCCTTTTGAAAGGCAGTCCATAAATAGAACAAGGGGTGAAAGGCTCACATTTGCGAAAACGATTTAGAACGCCGGGAGAAACGTTCTCTTCGCCCTAAGCATAGTCGAAACAGACCCAAAATGCAAGACCTTTTGTGAAATATACAACACATCCCGGCCAGGCAAAATGCGAAAAAGCAACTGTAACGATTTTGTAATAATTAACGAAGTTTGTATGTTTTTTGACAAATGGAGGGCCTCTGACCGGAAAATTTGAGAAAATGTCCGGCAGCGGGATGCCCTGACGGGGGCAAAAGGGAAAGAGCCGAAACCCATTCTTAAAGTAATTATAAGACCGGGCCGGAGAAACGAAAATGAGAACGAAAAAGAATTCGGAAATGAACGAAACAGAGCGAAAATGGCGCGGAGTGCACAGTTTTGAACAATTGAAATGACGCAAAGTGCTGAAAAGAGGTCAATAAGACCAAAACTTTTTATTTGATTCTTGATTTTTCGTGTGAATTGCGCTATCATGAAGTTGCGAAAACGATTTAGACTTCCTGCGAAGCCAAAATCGAAAAGTTCCTCGGGAGGAGGACGACCCAAATGTCATCCCTGAAAGATCTGGCACGGGAGTGCGGAGTCTCGGTAGCCACCGTGAGTAAGGCGCTCAACGGCCAGCACGATATCTCCGATGCCACCCGGGCCCGCGTCCGTGAAGCAGCCGAGCGGCTGGGCTATGTGCCCAACATGGCGGCCCGCTCCATGAAGACCAACCGTACTTATAACCTCGGCGTTCTGTTTGTGGACGAACGCCAGAGCGGCCTGAGCCACGAATATTTCTCCGCCGTGCTGGACAGTTTCAAAGTCCGGGTGGAGCGGCTGGGCTACGATATCACCTTTATCAACCGCAATCTGGGCGGCAAAACGATGACCTACCTGGAGCACTGCCATTACCGCGGTGTGGACGGCGTGGTGATCGCCTGTGTGGACTTCTACGACCCCCAGGTGGTGGAGCTGGTCAACAGCGATGTCCCTGTGGTCACCATCGATCATGTGTTCAACAACCGGATGGCGATCCTTTCCGATAACGTAAACGGTTTACAGGCGTTGGTGCGCTGCGCTTACGCCAATGGCCACCGGAGGATCGCGTTCATCCACGGCGAACGGACCGCCGTGACCGAAAACCGCCTGGCCGGTTTTTACAAGACCTGTGCCGAGCTGGGGCTCGAGATCCCGGATGCTTATGTGCGGGAGGGCGTTTACCACGACGCGGACCGCTGCGCGGAGGAGACAAAATTCCTGCTGTCTCTGCCCCAGCGCCCCACCTGCATCATCTTCCCGGACGACTTCTCCGCGCTGGGCGGCTACAATGCCATTGCCGAGGCGGGCCTGAGCATCCCGGACGATATCTCGGTGATGGGCTACGATGGCATCTACCTTTCCCGGGTGGTCAAGCCCGAGCTGGTGACCTACCAGCAGGACACCACCATGCTGGGCCGGACGGCAGCCGACAAGCTGATCCAGATGGTCGAGCATCCCCGCATCACCCTGGCGGAACAGGTGCTGGTGACCGGAAAACTGCTGACAGGCCGCTCCGTCAAACACATTTAACGTTGTTCCTGTAAGCTTTGGGCGTTCCGAAGCTTTGAAAAAATCTCAGAAAATGGAATCCAAACCATAAGAAACCGTTGAAGGAGGTTTACTCTTATGAAAAAGATCTCTCGTCGTAATTTCCTGCTCGCTTCCGGCGCTGTTACCATTTCGGCTGCCCTGACTGCATGTGGCGGTTCTTCTTCCAGCACGGCTCCCGCTTCCAGTGCTGCTCCCGCTTCTTCCGCAGCCGCTTCCGAGGCTCCTGCCGCCGGCGGCAAGGTCCTGAACATCTGGTGCTGGAACGATGAGTTCCAGAGCCGTTTCAACGATTATTACCCCGAGGTCAAGGAGATCGCGGCCGATAAGTCCACCACCACCCTGAACGACGGCACCGTCGTCAAGTGGACCATCAACGCCAACGAGAACAACAACTACCAGAACAAGCTGGATGAGGCCCTGCTGAGCCAGGATTCCGCTGCCGATGACGATAAGATCGACATCTTCCTGATCGAGGCTGACTACGCCCTGAAGTATGTGGATTCCGATTATGTTCTGGACGTCAAGGCAGACATCGGCCTGACCGACTCTGACCTGGCCGGCCAGTACCAGTACACCAAGGACATCGTCACCGTCGATGGCAGCCAGCGCGGCACCACCTGGCAGGCGACCCCGGGCCTGTTTGCATACCGCCGCAGCATCGCCAAGGATGTGCTGGGCACCGATGACCCCACCGAAGTGCAGACCTACCTGTCCGACTGGGATAAGTTCAACGATGTGGCCGCACAGGCTGCTGCCAAGGGCTACAAGATGCTCTCCGGTTTTGACGATGCTTACCGTACGTTCTCCAACAACGTGGCAGCTCCCTGGGTGGACGGCACCACCGTCAAGGTAGACCCCAACATCATGAAGTGGGTGGACCAGACCAAGGAGTACACCGATAAGGGCTACAACAACAAGTCCAGCCTGTGGGACAGCCAGTGGGCAGCCGACCAGGGCCCCACCGGTAAGGTCTTCGGCTTCTTCTATTCCACCTGGGGCATCAACTTCACCCTGCTGGGCAACTCTCTGGAGACCCCTGTGGCCGAGGGCGGCAAGGAAGAAGTGGGCAACGGCATCTACGGCGATTACGCTGTGTGCGAAGGCCCTCAGCCCTACTACTGGGGCGGCACCTGGATCTGCGGCGCGGCCGGCAGCGATAACATTGAGACCATCAAGGACGTCATGCAGAAGCTGACCTGCGACGAAGCCATCATGAAGCAGATTACCATGGATACCCAGGACTACACCAACAACGAAAAGGCCATGGAAGAGATCGCGGCCAGCGATTACAGCTCCGCGTTCCTGGGCGGCCAGAACCATATTGCCCTGTTTGCTGAGGCAGCCAAGAAGATCGATATGTCCAACGCCGGCCCGTATGACCAGGGCCTGAACGAGAGCTTCCAGACTGCATTCAAGGATTACTTCACCGGCAACGTGGATGAGGACACCGCAAAGGCAAACTTCGAGACCGCCATCAAGGAGAAGTACCCCGAGTTGACCGATGTGGTCTGGCCGGCATAACCAACGCACGACTTCGGCAGGCAAAACTGAATCGAGGGGGCGGGCAGAGCGCCCGCCCCTTTTTGCCTGTAACCATCGTCAGGAGGGCAGTCTCATGGGAGAAAAAACAAAAAAGAAAGGGTCGATCAGCTACGCGAAGTGGGGCTACATCTTCATTGCACCGTTTTTCATCATCTTCGCGGTCTTTCAGCTGATCCCCCTGGTCTCCACCATTTATTACAGCTTTTTTGAGTATTACCGCAGCGGCCTGAAGATCATCGGCCCCAGCTTTGTGGGCCTGAAAAACTACATCACCCTGTTTACCACCGATCTTCCCAAGTACTTTGGCAACACCATCCTGCTGTGGGTCATCGGCTTTATCCCGCAGATCGCCGTCTCGCTGCTGCTGGCAGCCTGGTTCACCGACCTGCGCCTCAAGCTGAAAGGCCAGACGTTCTTCAAGACGGTCATCTACATGCCCAACCTGATCATGGCTTCGGCATTCGCCATGCTGTTCTTCGCGCTGTTCTCGGACAACGGCCCGGTCAACGCGGTGCTGATGAGCATGGGCACCATCTCGGAGCCCGTCAGTTTCCTGAACACGGTCTGGGGCAACCGGGCGCTCATCGGCCTGATGAACTTCCTGATGTGGTTCGGCAACACCACCATCATGCTGATGGCCGCCATCATGGGTGTGGACCCCACCCTGTATGAGGCAGCCGAGCTGGATGGCTGCACCCCGAACCAGATGTTCTGGAAGATCACCATTCCCCTCATCCGGCCCATCCTCGTGTATGTGATGATCACCTCGATGATCGGCGGTCTGCAGATGTTTGACGTGCCGCAGATCCTGACCAACGGCAAGGGCGGCCCGGACCGCACTTCCACCACCATGATCATGTACCTGAACAACCATCTGTTCAGCAAGAACTATGGCATGGCCGGTGCCGTCTCGGTGGTGCTGTTCCTCGTCTGCGCGGTGCTCTGCGTGGTGGTCTACTTCTCCCTCACCAAGGAGGATGACGGTCTGACCAAAGCCCAGCGCAAACAGCTCAAGCAAGCCCAAAAGGCAGCGAAAGGAGGAAAGTGAATATGGCACACACTCCACGGAATGAATCCGAAAAAGCCACCCTTGCGGCACGCCGCGCGTGGTGTTACCTGGTATTAGTCTTCTTCAGCTTCCTGTGCCTGTTCTTCTTCTACATTCTGGTCATCAACTCCACCCGTACCCACTTCGAGATCCAGAAAGGCTTCTCCCTGCTGCCGGGCAAATCGCTGGTGACGAACTTTAAAAACGTGCTGGCCGATGCCAACATTCCGGTGTTGACGGGTATCCGCAACAGCCTCATCGTTTCGGCCTGCTCGGCGGCCCTCAGCGTCTACTTTTCGGCCCTGACGGCCTACGGCATCTACGCCTACAACTTCAAATTCAAGAAAGCGGCGTTCGCCATCATCCTGCTCATCATGACCATGCCGACGCAGGTGTCGGCGCTGGGCTTCCTCCAGCTCATCACCAAGATGGGGTTGAAGAACAGCTTCATTCCGCTGATCGTGCCCAGCATTGCGGCCCCGGCAGTCTTCTTCTTCATGAAGCAGTATCTGGACGCCAGCCTCCCCATGGAGATCGTGGAAGCCGCCCGCATGGACGGCGCGGGCGAGTTCTACACGTTTAACAAGATCGTGCTCCCCATCATGAAGCCCGCTCTGGCAGTGCAGGCCATCTTCTCGTTCGTGGCCAGCTGGAACAACTACTTCATCCCAGCTCTGGTGCTGGACAGCGCCGATAAAAAGACCCTGCCCATCCTCATTGCACAGCTCCGCAGTGCTGATTTCCTCAAGTTTGATATGGGCAAGGTGTATATGATGGTGGCCATCGCCATCCTGCCCGTCATCATCGTCTACCTGCTGCTCTCCAAGTTCATCGTCCGCGGTGTGGCTTTGGGAGGAGTGAAAGGCTAAAGCTGCGACCGCCGCCTGCGAGCAAAGACTTCCCCCGCTCCGGGGGAAGATGTCACGCAAGTGACAAAAAGGGGAGTACAGGGAGCAGCTTTAGGCGCCGCGGTCTGCAGGATGCGAGGCCCGCCCAAGGGCCGAAGCAGACGCAGGGCACCGCAAGAGGGCGCTGAAGCCGTTATCCGAAAAGGAAAACGTGTGAAGCTTGATGTACTCCGTGGCCTGACAGAACCTCTCAGTCACGCTTCGCGTGCCAGCTCTCCTGAAAAGGAGAGCCAAGAACAGGAGTTTTCACCTCAGAAAACCAATTGAAACAGAACAGCGCCCCTGCAGGAAGATCCCTGCGGGGGCGCTGCTTTTTGGTCGGATTCAGGAAACTGGAAAGAGAGGAAAGATTTGAAAAACGGAGATCTCAGCGGCCGATGAGGAGGTCACGGCGGCTGCGGCCCTTGACGGTGAGACAGGCGCGGGAACCGATGTGGCGGAGCACCACCTTGTCATTGGCGCTGTAGCCATCGCACAGCAGGGTCAGGTTGAGGGTGGTGGAGGTCTTGTTGGTCTGCAGCACCACGGTGCTCACACCATTGTTCATCAGGGTCTGCATGTCCAGGATGGTGGCGCGGAACGTGGCCACATTCTCGGGAAAGTCCAGCGTCAGCACGCTGCCCTCCTGCCGGGCGGTGTAGAGCACCTGCTTGCCCAGCAGGCCCTTGACGGTGTAGTGGGCCTGCGCCTTTTCCACCTGCGTGTCCGAGGGCAGGGGAGTGTCCAGGTCACCGGCAGAGATCAGCATAATGTTGCCCTGAATGGGGTTGCCCTCCGGGGCAGCATAGCCGCCGTAGTTGGGATCCACCTCGCCCACAGCGACATCCGCGCTGTGGAGGGCAACATCGTCCTGTACCATGACTTCCTGCGGGGGCATGTAACCAGCCACAACGCCGTCGTCTTCGGCGGCAAAAGCTCCGGTGGCCAGGGTGGCGGCGGTGGCCAGCACCAGGGCGGCGGCAGCGGTCTTGCGGGCAAAGTTCTTGTTCAGCAGTCTCATAGGAATTTCCTCCTGTTTTTGTTTCAAGTAGCAGTGAGTGGGGCGTTGAAAGCGGAGTTGGGGGACTGCGCTTTTTGGTGCTACAAAGGCATCCCAAAATCGCCCCGTCTGTACTGAATACGAATCAGGCGGTGAGATTATTGCGGAAAATTATTCTTTTGTTTTTTCTTCGGCGGGAGCAGCGGATTCGTCCTCCCGGTTGAGGATGTTCATGAACTCCTCGCCGGTGATGGTCTCTTTCTCGTAGAGGTACTTTGCCAGCTCATCCAGCTTGGCTCGGTTGTCGGTCAGAATCCGGATCGCCTTGGCGTGCTCGGCCTTGACCAGCTCCACCACTTTCTGGTCGATCTCCCGCTGGGTCTGGGCCGAGCAGGCCAGCGAGGAATCGCCGCCCAGATACTGGTTGGTGACGGTTTCCAGAGCCACCATGTCGAAATCCTTGCTCATGCCGTAGCGGGTAATCATGGCACGGGCCAGCTTGGTGGCCTGCTCGATATCATTGGAAGCACCGGTGGTGACGGAACCGAAGACCACTTCCTCGGCAGCGCGGCCGCCGGTGAGGGTGGCGATCTTGTTCTCCAGCTCCTCTTTGCTCATGAGATAATGGTTGCCCTCATCCACCTGCATGGTGTAGCCCAGCGCACCCGAGGTGCGGGGGATGATGGTGATCTTCTGCACCGGGGCGGAGTGGTTCTGCAGGGCTGCCACCAGGGCATGGCCGATCTCGTGGTAAGCCACGATGCACTTTTCGTGGTCGGTGAGGATGGAATTCTTCTTCTGGTAGCCGGCAATGACCACCTCGATGCTCTCTTCCAGGTCGGCCTCGGTCACGCTCTTGCGGCCCGCGCGGACCGCCCGCAGGGCAGCTTCGTTGACGATGTTGGCCAGCTCCGCGCCGGAAGCGCCGGAGGCCATCCGGGCCACGGTATTGAAATCCACGCCCGGGGCCAGTGCGATCTTTTTGGCGTGGACTTTCAGGATCTCCTCGCGGCCCTTGAGGTCGGGCAGCTCCACGGGCACCCGGCGGTCAAAGCGGCCGGGGCGGGTGAGGGCCGGGTCCAGAGACTCCGGGCGGTTGGTGGCGGCCAGAATGATGACGCCGTTGTTGTTCTCAAAGCCATCCATCTCGGTCAGCAGCTGGTTCAGGGTCTGCTCCCGCTCATCGTTGCCGCCGTACTGGCCGCTGTTGCGCTTCTGGCCAATGGCGTCGATCTCATCAATGAAGACGATGCAGGGGGCTTTCTCCTTGGCCTGCTTGAACAGGTCACGGACTTTGGAAGCGCCCATGCCCACGAACATTTCCACGAACTCGGAGCCGGACATGGAGAAGAACGGGACATTGGATTCACCAGCCACGGCCTTGGCCAGCATGGTCTTGCCGGTGCCCGGAGGGCCGACGAGGAGGATGCCCTTGGGCATGGAAGCGCCGATCTCCTTATATTTGGTGGGGTCGTGCAGGTAATCCACGATCTCCTGCAGGTTCTCCTTGGCTTCGTCCTCGCCAGCCACATCGGCAAAGCGGATGCCGTGGGTGGATTGGACGTAGACCTTGGCGTTGGATTTGCCCACGCCGCCAAACATCATGGAGCCCGCGCCGCCGCCCGCCTTATCCATCAGCTTTTTGTTCATGTAGTTGCCCAGTGCCACAAAGAGGACGATGGGCAGCACGAAGCTGACGAGGAAACTCAGCAGGGGAGAGGCCTGCTCCACGATCTCACTGGAGAACTGGGCCCCGGCGTCGTACAGGCGCTCGGTGAGGCTGGGGTCATTCATAAGGCCGGTCTTATACACCTGCGTGTTCTCTTTATCGGTAAATAAGATCTGGTTGGATTCAATGTCCACCCGGCCGATGTTTTTTTCTTCTGTCATGGACATGAACGTGCCGTAGTCCACTTCTTTGATCTGCCGCTCACTTGCCCACGGCATGATGACAAAGTTGAGGACCAGCAGGATCACCAGCACGATGGCGTAGTAGATGGCCAATGGCTTTTTGGGTGTCTTGACTTCTTTCATCTTGATTCCTCCCTCGGTTTGGATCTGTAAATATCATAGCACAGCCCAAATAAAGGTGACAGGGGTTTGAGGGCATGTTTCCAAAAACTTAGCAGAAACTTCATAAATCAATTCTGCAAAATTGTGCCTCATGATTTGTGAATTTGTTTCATCTTGACCGTGAAGAAAACTGCTTGACAGACCCCGGAAAGGATGTTAAACTAAGCTCACTTTGAATCAAGCGCAAATGCGTTGACGGGGAAAAAACGATTTTCTTCTGCGTGCAGAGAGCTGCCGGGCGGTGCAAGGCAGTGCGGAGGGTTTCGGTTACTGGCCCCTGAGCGGCAGGGCTGAAACAGACAGTAGGCCCTGACGGATGCCCACCGTTACGCGGGCAGCGATTCGCCCCCAAAAGCCGATCGTGTCGAGTGGCTGTGTTGTGCAACACGGCAAAGAGAGTGGTACCACGGGTGCCCTGTAACAGAATTTACAGGCTCTCGTCTCTCAAGGGCTTCGTCCTTTGAGAGGCGGGGGCCTTTTCGTTTCCTCTCGTTGGCTCCCCTGATCGGGGAGCTGGACCCGCCAGAGCGCGGACGGAGAGGTTTTGTTTGAAATAAAAAGAGTGTGTAAGAAAGATCAGGAGGACAAAAACATGATGGACGCTACCAAGTACGCACCGGGTTATTACCCGGTCCCTGCCGGGTATGACAGCTGGGTCAAGAAAGACCACATTGAAAAGGCCCCGGCCTGGTGCAGCGTGGACCTGCGCGACGGCAACCAGGCGTTGATCGTGCCCATGAGTCTGGAGGAAAAGCTGGAGTTCTTCCAGATGCTGGTCAAGATCGGTTTTAAAGAGATCGAAGTCGGCTTCCCCGCTGCCAGCGATACCGAGTATGAGTTCCTGCGGACCCTGATCGAGAAGAACATGATCCCCGAGGATGTCACGGTGCAGGTGCTGACCCAGTGCCGCGACCACATCATCCGCAAGACCTTTGAGGCTGTCAAGGGTGCCCCCCGGGCCGTCATCCACTTCTATAATTCCACCTCCGTGGCCCAGCGGGAGCAGGTGTTCCACAAGAGCAAGGAGGAGATCAAGAAGATCGCCACCGACGGCGCCAAGCTGGTCAAGCAGCTCAGTCAGGAGTACGAGGGCAACTTCCTCTTCGAGTACAGCCCTGAGAGCTTCACCGGCACCGAGATGGATTACGCTGTGGAGGTCTGCAACGCCGTGCTGGACATCATGGAGCCCACGCCGGACCGCCCCATGATCATCAACCTGCCCGTCACCGTTGAGATGAGTATGCCCCACGTCTACGCCAACCAGATCGAGTATTGCGATAAACACCTCTCTCACCGCGACAGCGTCATCATCTCCACCCACCCCCACAATGACCGCGGCACCGGCGTGGCCTGCGCCGAGCTGGCTGTGCTGGCAGGTGCCCAGCGCGTGGAGTGCTGCCTGTTCGGCAATGGCGAGCGCACCGGCAACGTGGATGCCGTGACCCTGGCCATGAACCTGTACAGCCATGGCGTGGACCCCAAGCTGGACTTCTCCAACATGCCGGAGATCTGCGACACTTATGAGCGCATGACCCGGATGCATATTTATGAGCGCACCCCCTACGCCGGTCAGCTGGTGTTTGCGGCGTTTTCCGGCAGCCACCAGGACGCCATCGCCAAGGGCATGGCTTACCGCAAAGAGCGCGGCGAGCACCGCTGGACCTGCCCCTATATCCCCATCGACCCCCACGATATCGGCCGTACCTATGACGCCGACGTCATCCGGATCAACAGCCAGAGCGGCAAGGGCGGCATCGGCTTTGTGCTGGAGCAGAACTACGGCTACAACCTGCCCCCCAAGATGCGCGAGGCTCTGGGCTACAAGGTCAAGAGCGTGTCCGACCACAGCCACAAGGAGCTGAGTGCAGGCGAGGTGCTCCACATCTTCGAGGAGAACTACCTCAACCGGGTCAAGCCGCTGTCTGTGGTGGAAGCCCACTTCGCACAGGTCAACGGCATTACCGCCACCGTCACGCTGGACCTCAACGGCCAGCGCAAGGTCATCACCTCGGTGGGCAATGGCCGTCTGGACGCCGTGGCCAACGCCATCCAGAGTGCCACCGGCATGGACTTCCATCTGGAAACTTACTCCGAGCACAGCCTGGATGAGGGCTCTACCTCCCGCGCTGCCTCCTATGTGGGCCTGATGTGGGGCGACAACACCGTCACCTGGGGCGCTGGCACCGATACCGACATTATCGTGGCGGGCATCAAGGCACTGGTCAGTGCCATCAACAGCAAGTAAGTGAACGATAGACCTTAAAGATAAAAGGAGAGAGTATCATGGGAATGACCCTGACGCAGAAAATTCTGGCCGCCCACGCAGGTCTTGCCGAGGTCAAGGCAGGCCAGCTCATCAACGCCAAGCTCGACATCGTGCTGGGCAATGATATCACCACTCCCGTTGCCGTCAACGAGTTTGAAAAGGCCGGGTTCCACAGCGTGTTCGACAAAGAGCACATCGCCATTGTGCTGGACCACTTTGTGCCCAACAAGGACATCAAGAGTGCGCAGCAGTCCAAGCAGTGCCGTGAGTTTGCCAACAAATATGATATCCTGAACTTCTATGATGTGGGCGAGATGGGCATCGAACATGCCCTCCTGCCCGAAAAAGGCATCGTGACGGCAGGCGACTGCGTCATCGGCGCGGACAGCCACACCTGCACCTACGGTGCACTGGGTGCGTTCTCCACGGGCGTGGGCTCCACCGATATGGCCGCCGGTATGGCCACCGGCATGGCATGGTTCAAGGTGCCCTCCGCCATCAAGTTCGTCCTCAAGGGCAAGTTCGGTCCCCGCGTCTGCGGCAAGGACCTCATCCTCCACATCATCGGCATGATCGGTGTGGACGGTGCCTTGTATAAGTCCATGGAGTTCACCGGCCCGGGTGTGGCTGCCCTGACCATGGACGACCGCCTGAGCATCTGCAACATGGCCATTGAGGCCGGCGCCAAGAACGGCATCTTCCCCGTGGACGAGGTGACCAAGGCTTATCTCAAGGGACGCAGCCAGCGGGAGCCGGTCTTCTATGAGGCAGACCCCGATGCCGAGTACGAGAAGACCATTGAGATCGACCTCGACACGCTGGAGCCTACTGTCAGCTACCCCCACCTGCCCGAGAATACCCACGTTGCCAGCGAGGGCAAGGACATCAAGATCGATCAGGTGGTCATCGGCAGCTGCACCAATGGCCGTCTGGAGGATATGGAGGCCGCTTATAACATCCTCAAGGGCAAGCACATCGCCAAGGGCGTCCGCGGCATCATCATCCCGGCCACCATGGCGATCTACAAAGAGTGCATCCTCCGCGGCTGGACCACGGCGTTCATCGATGCAGGCTGCATCGTGTCCACCCCCACCTGCGGCCCCTGCCTGGGCGGCTACATGGGCATCCTGGCCGAGGGCGAGCGCTGCGTCTCTACCACCAACCGCAACTTCGTGGGCCGCATGGGCCATGTGAAGAGCGAGGTCTACCTGGCCTCTCCCGCCACCGCTGCTGCCAGCGCTCTGACGGGCTACATCACCGACCCCCGCACGGTCTGACGAAAGGAGAGTAACTGCCATGAATGCAAACGGTTCTGTTTTCAAATACCCCGATAACGTCGATACGGACGTCATCATCCCTGCCCGCTACCTGAACACCCCCAATGCCCAGGAGCTGGCCACCCACTGCATGGAGGACATCGACAAAGAGTTCATCCACAACGTGAAAGACGGCGACATCATGGTCGGCGGCTGGAACTTCGGCTGCGGCTCCTCCCGCGAGCATGCCCCGCTGGCCATCAAGACGGCGGGTATTTCCGTCGTCATCGCCAAAAGCTTTGCCCGCATCTTCTACCGCAACAGCATCAACATCGGCCTGCCCATCATGGAGTGCCCGGAGGCCGTGGACGCCATCCATGCAGGGGACAATGTGACCGTGGATTTTGACACCGGTGTCATCACCGATGTGACCACCGGCAAGGTCTTCCAGGCCGAGCCGTTCCCGCCGTTCATCCAGAAGATCATTGCCGACGGCGGCCTGATGAAGTCGCTGACGAAGAAGTAAAGGTGCTTCGAGGTTGTACGAAGTAGAACTGATAAAGGAGATAACGAATGGAGAAAAATATTGCCGTCATCTGGGGCGACTGCTCCAGCCCGGAGATCGTGGAGCAGACCCTCCGCGTTCTCGATCAGGTGGCCGAAAAGTATGGCCATACGTTCCACTATACCGACGCTGCCATGGGCGGCGAGGCCATTGACAAGTACGGCGACCCGCTGCCTCAGCACGAGCTGGACAAGTGCCTGGCCGCCGACAGCGTCCTGCTGGGTGCGGTGGGCGGCCCCAAGTGGGAGGGGATGCCCGGCGATAAGCGCCCCGAGAAAGGCCTGCTCCGCCTCCGTGCCGGCATGGGCCTCTACTCCAACCTCCGCCCCGCCAAGATCTGGCCCCAGCTGGCTCCCGCCAGCCCCCTCAAGCCTGAGATCGTGGCACAGGGCATCGATTTCATCATTGTCCGGGAGCTGATCGGCGGCGTGTACTTCGGCGAGCACAAGACCGAGACGCTGGCAAATGGCGAGAAGCAGGCCATCGATTCGATGCCCTACTCCGAGCACGAGATCGAGCGGATCGGTCGCATCGGCTTTGAGACGGCCCGCAAGCGCCGCAAAAAGCTCTGCTGCGTGGATAAGGCCAATGTGCTGGACACCAGCCGCCTGTGGCGCTCTGTCATGCACCGCCTGCAGGCTGAGTACCCGGAAGTGGAGTACAGCGAGATGTTCGTGGACAACTGCGCCATGCAGATCGTTAAGAACCCGGCTCAGTTCGACGTCATCGTCACCGAGAACATGTTCGGCGACATCCTTTCGGATGAGGCTTCCATGATCACCGGCTCCATCGGAATGATCCCCTCCTCCTCTCTGGGCGAGGGTACCCGCGGTCTGTATGAGCCCATTCACGGTTCTGCCCCGGACATCGCGGGAAAGGATATCGTCAACCCAACCGCCTGCATCCTGTCTGCCGCTATGATGCTGCGCTACTCCTTTGGCATGGCCGAAGAGGCCGAGGCCATTGAGAACGCCGTCAGCAAGGTGTTGGACAAGGGCCTGCGCACCGCCGACAACATGAGCGATGGCTGCACCTGCCTGGGCTGCACCGCCATGGGCGACGCCATTCTTGCAGAAATTTAAAAAGGGAAAGCAGAAAAGAGTCAGCATCATCGGGGGCCCCCGGCGGTGTTGACTCTTTTCCTGTTGCCGCGTCAAACTGTGAAATATCTTCATTTGACAAAACAATTTTGGTATTCTATACTATTTCCTATCACACGAAATTTTACAAAAACAGGATAGGAAGTAGTTGTCATGCTGACTCTGGATAAGATCTACCACGCCGCCTTTGTTCTTAAGGACGTTGCACGCAAGACCGACCTCATCGAGGCACCCAAGCTGTCGAAAGACTGCCAGCTCTACCTCAAAACCGAAAACCTGCAGGCTACAGGCAGCTTCAAGGTGCGCGGTGCCTACTATAAAATCAGCCAGCTCTCCAAGGAAGAGAGCGAAAAAGGCGTGATTGCCTGCTCGGCGGGCAACCACGCCCAGGGCGTGGCGCTGGCAGCCACCCGCCGGGGCATCAAGAGCATTGTCTGTATGCCGGATGGTGCCCCCATCATGAAAGTGGAAAACACCAAGAATCTGGGCGCTGAGGTCTGCCTCGTGCCCGGTACCTATGACGACGCCCATGATAAGGCCGTGGAGCTGCAGGCTGAGACGGGCATGACCTTTATCCACCCCTACGATGACGAGCAGGTGATCGCAGGACAGGGGACCATCGGCCTGGAAATTCTCGACCAGCTGCCGGATGTGGATGCTGTCATTGTCCCGGTGGGCGGAGGCGGCCTGATCTCGGGTGTGGCTTTTGCGCTCAAGAGCCTCAAACCGGACGTCAAGGTCTACGGCGTGCAGGCCGAGGGTGCCCCCAGCATGTACCGCTCCCTGCACGAGCACAAGTATCAGACCCTGAAAGCAGCCTCCACCTTTGCAGACGGCATTCAGGTCAAGACCCCCGGCGAGCTGACTTACCAGATCTGCGAGGAGTATGTGGACGATATCGTCACGGTGACCGAGGACGAGACCGCCGCAGCCATCCTCTCCCTGATGGAAAACCAGAAGCTGGTGGCCGAGGGTGCCGGCGCGGTCCCGGTGGCAGCAGCCCTGTTCCACAAGCTGCCCATCGAGGGCAAAAAGGTGGTCTGCCTGATCTCGGGCGGCAACATTGACGTGAACATCCTCAACCGTGTCATCACCCGTGGTCTGGTCATGAGCGGCCGCAAGGCCAACCTGACCATCGCCCTGGAGGACAAACCTGGCCAGCTGGAAAAGGTGGCCGCCATCGTTTCCCGCTGCGGCAGCAACGTGGTGTCGGTCCTCCACGACGGTTCCGACCCCGACATGCCCATTTCCAGCTGCTTCCTCAAGCTGGCTCTTGAGACTCGTGACCACGCACAGATCGAGCAGATCCGTACGGAGCTCACCAAAGAAGGATTCCAGCTGGTGGCCGAGCGAGTATAACTACAAAACCAAAAAAGGAAAAAGGATCAAAACAGCCCGGCTCCCTGTATCACAGCAGGGAGCCGGGCTGTTTTCAGCATTTATGGTCGGCAGCCGTCAGCAGCTGCTGGAACTTCCGGGCCGCCGTATTCAGCGGGCGGTGATGGTCGTAGACGAGGCAAATGGAACGGGTGGGGATGATTTCCTGCAGATGCAGCTGGACGATCTCGCCGCGTTCCAACGGATCTTTGGCCATGGGTTCCGGCACAAAGGCGAGGCCCAGCTCGCTTTTGACCAGCGTGAGCATCTGGTCGGTGGTGGCGGCCTCGGTGTCGGGCTTCAGCACCGCGTCATGCTCCAGGAAGAACTGCCGGTAAAAGCTCCGGGTCATGCTCTCGTCACTCAGGGAGATGAGGGGATAATTGCTCAATTCTTTCAAAGTCAGGTTCTGGCTTGCCAATGCGGTGAACGTCTTGCCGCCCACCAGCACCTCGTAAAACGGTTTCAGCTCCACCATTTTCAAGCCGGACTCGACTTCCGCCGGGGTCGAAATGACCGCAAAATCCACCTCACCGTTTTTCACGGCCTGCACGGCCTGCGGGGTGGAGTGATTTGAGATGCGCAGCCGGATGCCGGGGTACTCGGTGTGGAACGCCCGCAGCTTTTCAGAGAGATAGATGTTCAGGGCCGTTTCCGTGGCGCTGATGCTGATGGCCCCATGCTCCAGGGTGGCACTGGCACTCAGCTCTTCCTCCGCGTCCTGGATCTGCACTGCCGCCGAGGCAATACGGGAGTAGAGCAGCTCCCCCTCGGGCGTCAGGGTGACGCCCCGGTTGGAGCGGATGAAGAGCACGCAGTTGAGCTGGCTTTCCAGCCGGTTCATGGAGTGGGTGATGTTGGGCTGGTTGTTGCCCAGCACACGGGCCGCCTTGGTGAAATTCTGATATTTTGCTACATAGTAAAAGATTTTGTAGTATTCCCAATCCACATACATGGGGAGCTCCTCCTCTGCCATACGCAAATTACATTGCAGCTATGTACAAGATACGTTTTACACATTTTCTGCCTGCTAGTATAATCATACCGCACCCAAAAATCAAGCTGAAATTCCGACCCTGTGCCGGAAATAGATAAAAAGGAGAGCGAAGCATCGTATGCTTACCGCAGTTACTGGCATCAACTGGGGCGATGAGGGCAAGGGCCGCGTCATCGATCTGCTGGCTGAAAACGCTGATATCGTCGCCCGCTATCAGGGCGGCAATAACGCCGGACATACCGTTGTCACCGAGAAAGGCAAGTTCATCCTGAACCTGCTGCCCTCGGGCATCCTCCACCCGGAGGTAACCTGTGTGCTGGGCACCGGCATGGTGGTAGACCTGGACCATCTGGCGGGTGAAATGGCCGCTATCGAGGAGCGGGGTGTGGAGATCAGCCCCAAGAACCTCAAACTTTCGGATAAGGCCACCATCTCCATGCCCTGGCACAAAGTACAGGATGGGCTGGAGGAAGACCGTCTGGCCAAGAATGGCACGGCCTTTGGTTCCACCCGGCGGGGCATTGCCTACGCGTACAGCGACAAATACCGCAAAAAAACCCTGCGTTTGGGCGACCTGCTCCACCTGGACGAGGAGCGCACCCAGAACCGCCTGCACATGATCCTGGACTCCAAGAACATGGAGCTGGCAGGCTGCTATCATCAGGAAAAAATGTCCTACGACGCGCTGTTCCACTGGTGTGAGGCGCAGGCTGCAAAGTTTGCCCCCTACATCTGCGATGTGGGCGCGTTTTTACAGCAGGCCCACGACAGCGGCAAGCGGATCGTGCTGGAGGCCCAGCTGGGCGCCATGCGGGATATTGATTACGGCATCTTCCCGTTCACATCCAGCTCCAACACGCTGGCGGCTTACGCGCCGCTGGGGGCAGGCATCCCCAACTGCAAGCTGGATCATGTGGTGGGCGTGCTGAAAGCCTACTCCACCTGCGTGGGCGCAGGCCCCTTTGCGGCTGAGAACGCCATGGGGGAAGGCTGGAACGAGCAGCTGCGCAAGGCTGGCGGAGAGTATGGTGCCGCTACCGGCCGTCCCCGCCGGGTGGGCCCCTTTGACTGTGTGGCCAGCCGCTATGGTCTGGCCTGCCAGGGCGCGGATAAGATCGCCCTTACCAAGCTGGACGTGCTGAGCAGCATGAAAGAGATCCCGGTCATCACCGGCTACAAGCTGGACGGGGTAGAAGTCCCCCGCTTCGATACCCTGTCCGACCTGGACCGTGTGGAGCCTGTTGTCACCATGCTGCCCGGCTGGAACCAGGACATCTCCGGCTGCCAGAGCTGGGAAGAGCTGCCCAAGGAAGCAAAGGCCTATGTGGAGTTTTTGGAAAAAGAGCTGGGCCACGAGATCCAGTTCGTCTCCACGGGTGCCGAGCGCGAAAAATTCGTGCTGAAAGGCGAGTGGCTGTAAAGCCAAAAGCTTCACGCAGAGCACAGTAACCGAAAAACGCGGGAGTCTCCAGAAAGGAGCTCCCGCGTTTTTTGGTTCCATATCGCTATCGTCTGTGGCTTTTGGCAGGGTGCGTCCGGGTGGACGCACCCTGTTTTTTTACTATGCTTCATCGTTTTCTGCGCGCAGCATCCGGTATCCCACACCAACATGGGTTTGGATCAGATGCGGCGCATCCGGGTATCGTTCCAATTTTTTGCGCAGGGATGCCATGTAAACTCGCAAGGAAGCAATGTCATTTTCCTGCGTACTGCCCCATACTTTCTGCGTGAGGGAGGTATGCGTCAGCACTTTGCCCACATTATGCGCCAGCACACACAGCAGTTTGTACTCGATGGGGGTCAAATGCAATTCATTCTCGCTCAACCAGACGCAGCCTGCCGAGAAGTCGATCTTCAAAGGACCATTGACAAAAACCGGACTGTTTATGCCGTCAGAAGCCAGCAGATTCAATCGGCGCTGCGTTACACGCAGTCTTGCCAGCAGCTCATCCACGGAAAACGGCTTTGTCAGATAATCGTCTGCGCCGTTGTCCAGTGCCTCGATCTTATCAGAATCTTCGCTCCGGGCACTCAGGACGATGATGGGCAGGTTCGACCATGTGCGGACGCTGCGGATGACCTCGATGCCGTCTATATCGGGCAGTCCAAGATCCAGCAGCATGATGTCCGGATTGTGGCTGGTGGTCATCATGATCGCCGTTTCCCCATTGGAAGCAGTCAGATATTTATAGCCGTGGGTCTTCAGGGTCGTTGTGATCAGACACCGTACAGGAACATCATCCTCTACGACCAGAATGGACGGCTTATTCATGAATGTTCACCTCGCTTTGCGGCAATGCAAAGGAAAAGACACTGCCATTGGGAATGTTGTCACGCAGGGTCAATGTTCCGCCGTGAGCTGTCAGGATTGCTCGGCAGAGGGGCAAGCCCAATCCAAGGCTGCGGTGGCTGTCTGCGATGCGGCTCTGCCCGGTATAAAACATCTCGAACACCTGTGCTTTTGCGCGATCCGGAATGCCGGGACCGTTATCTGCAACTTCCACTACGACCTGATGGTCTTTCCGGTAAGCCGAAATCTGAATGACCGAGCCCACGGGGGTGTATTTGATGGCGTTATCCACCAGATTGACAACGACCTGCATGATCAGCCGTGCATCCACATTGACCAGGAGGATCTCGTCCCCATACTGTGTTGTGATGGTGTGTTCACAGCTTTTCCGGTTGACATGATGCAGTGCTTCTTCGATCATTTCGTCCATCAGCTGCGGTGAGATCTGCAGATTCATCCGCCCATCTTCAATGCGAGTGATGGAAAGCAGATTTTCCACCAGACCGATCAGCCATTGTGCATCGTCAAAAATATCGGTGCAGATCTTGTTCCGGGTCTCTGTATCCAGCGTTTCTCCGTTGGAAAGCAGATTGCTGGCATTGCCGGAAATGGAGGTCAGCGGGGTGCGCAGATCATGGGAGATCGTGCGCAGCAGGTTTGCCCGCAGCTCTTCATTCCTCGCCTGCAATGCAGCTTGCTCTTTTTCCAGCGCATTTCTGCGGTTTTCGATTGCCAGCGCGCCTTCACCCAGAATGGAAAGCAGCACGCTGTTTTCAAAGGCATCCAGCGGTTTTTCGGACAGATCGATCCCAACCACTCCAAACACGCCGCCTCCGGTCCGAAGTGCAAGATAAAGTCCCTTTGCGTCCGGGCAGCTATCCGTGCCTGCACCGGAACGCTTTTTGTTGGCAAACGTCCAATTTGCTGCATCCCGTTCTTCCGGTGCAGAAAAGATGTTTTGCACCGTTTTCCCGTCAACCCCAAAAACCTGTTCTGAACCAAGATCTCCGTTTTGTTCCGGGTAGACGATCAGGCTCCGGTTCAGCAGCTTCATCAACTGGGACGCTGTCTGAGAGAGGATTTCTTCCTCGCTTTTTGCTCTCTGTAAAAGCTGATTTGTATCAAACAGTATTTTTGTACGGAACGCTGCCTGCGCAGACATTTTTGCATGATCCTTCAACCGTGTTGTCAGGGTGCAGGTAATGATTGCAGAGGTCAGCATCAGGGCAAATGTAACCTGATAACCGGGATCATACGCATGGAATGTCAGGCGTGGTTCCGTCAAGAAAAAATTGTATAGCGCAACACTGGCAATGGAGCCCAGCACACCGCAGGTGTAACCGTTGGTACACAATGCGGTGAACAGCACCCCCAGCATATAGAACGTAATAATGTTATAGCGCGCAAAGTCCAATTGTAAAAAAAGAAAGCCGATGAGCGTGATGCAGCCCAAAATGCCTGCGGTGATCAGTAAATCGCGGACAGAAGGCAGAAACGGACGGATGAACAGCTTCCGTCCTGAACCGTAGCCGTTCTCTGCAGAAGCATCCGGGATGATGTAAATATCCAAATTAGGCGCAGTCATCGTCAATTTTTCAGTCAGTGACGGTCCACTCCAGAAATGGCGGCGATGTACGCTGGAGCGCCCCAGCACGATTTTTGTAATGCCGGAGATGCGGGCAAACTCTGCGATCTGCTGCGGAATGTCATCTCCGTAGATCGTAGAAATGTCGGCACCTGCCTGCTCTGCCATACGAATGTGCTGCTGCAAGCGCCGACAGTCTTCTTTTCCCATCTGATCCGAGTCAGGCGTCCGGACATACAGAGCTGTAAAGGTCCCTCCAAACGCCTTTGCCATCGTTGCTGCCGTCCGCACGATCTTTGCATTGGAGGGAGAGGACGACAGACACGCCAGAATATGTTCAGTGGGTGGGTCGTTCTG